>CWGW01000004.1_pt1 | contig 114241 bp, 80 predicted proteins | sample 662481 | NCBI WGS metagenome assembly CWGW01 (sample SAMEA3735747, study PRJEB9488) | human gut metagenome | biome: ENVO:mammalia-associated habitat; material: ENVO:feces | place: Malawi | collected 2009-02-27 | reverse complement strand
GAGAGTAGCACGCCGCCGCATCCAACTTACGAATGCCCCCGACCACATGGCCGGGGGCATTTTTTTATCCTCCAACTATACTGATATTCCGTTATGCACTACTTCACCCCGAAACGTTGCGCTACGTCGAACAAGATCATGTATCACGACAAGGCGCAAGCCCAGCGAGCCGCCGATCAAAGTCTGATTGAGCGCGGGGCCGAGCTATGGGTGTACCGCTGCGAATACTGCGGGTGCTGGCATTTGACGCACCGTGATCCGCAATCCAGCTATCGCCATGTGCCGCTGAACCAGCAGCTTAAGCCGCATAGCCGCAAGAAAGGGTATAAGCCTCGGCGGAAGTAGTTTTCCTTCTCCGGCAGCCGTATGTCATCTCTCTCAAGATGGCGAAGCAACATCGCAGTCCAGTAGTGCTCAATAGCAATTGCCACTCGAACCGAACGACATGTCACGGTCCAGGAACGGGAATCAACATCGCCACCAAGCAGTAATTGCCTCGGTGCCTCACATCACCTTGGTGCTCTCGAGGTTGCGAATAATCCAATCATTGAATCGTATTACCGGCCTGCGCAGCAGTAGGCCAAGTAGAAGCGAAGGCACAAGGAAAAGGGCGAGCTTGCCCATGGAGACCCAATATTCCATGCCGTATGATCCGGCCATTGCCGAATGCATCGCGTCCACTGCATAGGGGAACAATAGCCATTTCGAGGCCGCCTGGAAGAATGAAGGCAATGTCTCGATGGGGAAGGTGCCGCCAGATCCTGCTACCTGCATCACCAGCAATACCACAGCAATCGCCTTGCCGATATCGCCAAACGACAAAGTAAGGGTGTACACGATATTCGAGAAGACCAATGCGGACAGCCATCCGACCATCAGGAACTGCACGGGATGCTCGCATTGCACGCCGAGATAGAACATGTCACCTAGGCATACGAGTGTGCCCTGCAACAGTGCCAGGAATCCAAATAGCATATATCGGCCGAAGTACTCCTGATACAAGTGCAGGCCAAACTGCCGCGCATTACCAGGCGAATCGGCACGAGGCTTCGTCAACACGTCCAATGCGGCAGCCGGGCCGGCAACCCGTCCGGCAATCATTGCCTCGCGCAAGCCGACCTCCGAGCCAAGAGGCAGGTCATTGCCGAACCCAAGAATCTTGGCCTTCTCATGATCGGAAACAGAGACTTTCATCATGGCAACCAGGATGATTGCGCCTACCCAGATAGACAGAATCGTGTAGAACGGAGCCATCGCGGAACCGTAGTTGGCCACTGGGTACAGCGGTATGCGATCTACCGCCACGGGAGCGGACAAGAGCGAAGCAATGGCATCAGGATCGGCTGTGGTAATCGAATCCAGATCAGTACTGCTACCACTGGCGATACCAGAAAGCTGTGCGGACAAATCGTCCAGCTTACTTGCCGAATGGTTCAGGTTGCCTGCGGCGTCGGTGAGCGTGGTTTGAATGTCTCTCAGGCTGGCCGATATGCCGCCGGACAGGTTGGAGACACTGTTGACAGTGGAAGACAGCCCATCAATAACCGAGCTTGCCTGATCGGCGACGTCACCCATCGATGCGGTCAGATTGTTGAGCTGCGGCTTCAGCGTGCTTTGATAATCGTTCGCGGCCTGTGTAACTGACTGTTTTGCGGCGGCGATTTGTGCCTTGATGTCTTTGAGTGTTTGGTCGGTGTCCGCTGTGCCATCAACCAGGCTCTGTGCGGCACGGCCCAAATCGTCGGCGACATTCTTGAGATCTTGTTGCGTCTGCGCGGCTTGGTCGGCTGCGGCATTGAGCTGCTTGGCAATCGTATCTCCACCGGCGGGCAGTGATGACGACTTGCCGGCAAGTTCGCGCAATGCCGAAGCGTAGGCGCCGAAGCTTGCGGATTGGTCGTTCACTTTGGTTTGCATGTCGGTGAGCGTGCCGGATATTTGGTCGGATTGCGAGCCAATACTGGCAAATGCGGTATCAAGCTGCTTGCTGACCGTATCGTATGAAGCTCCGGCCTGCTGCAGGGCGGTTTCGACGCCACTGGCGGCACCAGACAATGCGGAATCCAGACTGTTCACTCCGTCGCGGGTTTGCTTCAATGCCTTTTTGGCGGTGTTTGCGGCAGAGCCAGTGGATCCCAGCAATTTGTCGGTCGAATCAATGATGCCGTTGGCCGCCCCTAAGAGGTTGGCATAGGAATCCATTTGTGAAGCCGCGACAGTCAACCTGGAGGACATGGTGGAGATATGGCTGGTGGCATTGTTGACGTACTGCGCCATCTGCGGGCTTTGCGCATAGTTGGACACATTGGAAACCAGATCAAGTGCCACGCTGGCGAGTGTCTTGACGAAGGTCTGGTCAATGGTGGTGGCTACCGTGCTGGCGCCTTGATCGGTGATATGCGGTGCAATTGGGTTGATTTTCTCATTGAGGTAGTATTCGATTTTCGCGTGCTTGATGGTTGGTGAGAACACTGTCATCATGTCGGCGCTAAAACTCTTCGGGATGATGAGGGCGGCGTAGTAGGCGCCGGAATTCACGCCGTCGATGGCTTCGTCCTTGTCCACGAACTGCCAGTCGAGGTCATGATTGGCGCGCAGGGTATTGGTGACGGTCTCGCCAACGTTGATGGTGATTGGCATGAGATCGGACTTATATCCCTTGTCGACGTTCGCCACGGCAACTTTGAGTGCCTTGGTGTTGCCGTATGGATCCCAGCTGGCGGCGATGTTGTACCAGGCATACAGCGCCGGTACGATCACCAATCCCATGGCCACGATCACCGCGATTACATTGCGCGTGGCTTGGCGCACATCGCGTGCGAAGATCTTCCAGATGAGCTTCATCGTGCACCTCCCTGTGCGGGGTTTGTGTCGGTGATGGTGGACTCCGATGATTTCGATGAATCCGATGAATCAGTGGAGCCCGTTCGCTCGAACGGCGTAAGTTGCTCGGTGACCTCTCCGATATCCGGGTCGGTATCCACAGCGGATTCCGCAGATGCTGCCTCATGCCGACCATGGGAGCGGAAGCGGCGCCATACATAGCCGTTGAGCATCACATCGCGGAATTCGTCGGCGTTCATCGCACTGACGCCCAGTTGCATCGCGTAGCTTTCGCGAGTGTATTCGACCACAATCAGGTATGCGTCGATAAGGATGATTGACAGAATCCACGACGTAAGCATCGCGATTTTTTCCTGTGTGACGAACAGCAGTATGAGGAACACGAACGGAAGAATAGTCAGCAGTGCCAAGCCGGCAACAATCATCATTGGGTATCTGGCGAAGAACCGGTGTGCACGGCGGGTGATGATGGCCTTGAGTTCCTCGCTGTCGGAAACCGTGCGGAACACGGATGCGAGGCTGACCTGTTCGTTGACCATGCTGTTGTGCTCGGTGATCATCAGATCAGTGTCTCCCAAGCGGCGGTCGAACAATGCGTTGAGATTCATGGCATAACGGCGCACCACAAGGCCTACGAACAGCGCTGCTGGCAGATACCAGAACAGGTGCAGCATGTCGAGCCAGTAATGGTTGCTGTATGTGCCGGCAATCGGCCCGCGCATCGCGTTGATGCCGTAGGTGAAAGGCAGCCACGGGTGCAGTTTGCGGAAGAAGTCGGGCATCATTTCGATGGGGTAGAGGCCAGAAGCTCCCGGAATCTGCACAATAACCAGAATCACGGCGATGGCTTTACCGATATGGCGGAATGCCACGGCCAGCGCATAGATGATATTGATATAGATGAACGAGCAGAATATGCCGGCCAAGATGAACAGCAATGGGTGCTCGCACTGGATGCCGAGGACCAAATCGCCCACGGTGGCAATGATGGCCTGCAGAAAACCAATGGTGACCAGAAGCATCCATCGGCCGAGGTAGGCCTGCTTGGCGTTGATCCGGCGTATGCTTTCGCGGTCGACCTCAAGCTTATAGATGGCGATGAGCACGAAGCCGCCTACCCAGAGCGCCAGATTCGTGTAGAACGGGGTGACGGCCGAGCCATAGTTATCGATGGCGTACACGACCTTGGTGGTCAGGGTGACGGGCGAACCCATGAATTCGCCGAATCCCTTATCGTCCAAGTGCATCGTGTCCCTGATCTTCTGGTAGACGGCGGAGCTATCAAGCGTGGCAACATCGGTGCGCACGGTGGATACGTCATCGATGATCTGGTTCAAGGAATCCTGCGCGCTGCCTATGGTGGTTCTGGTCTGGGCGATGGTGCTGGACAACTGGTCGAAGAGGCCATTGGTCTGGTCAAGAGTGCCTGAGAGCGAGGTCAGCGTGCCGCCCAGCGTGCCGTTTAGCGCGGCGAAACTGTTCAGCGATGAAGTAAGTGACGGCATCACTGTGCCGGTCAGCGAACTCCGTGCGGTGTTCAACGCCGCAATGCCGCCGGTGGCGGTGCCGCTCATGGCACCGGAAAGATTGGTGGTGGCGCTCTTGCCGGAGTCGATGAAACGGGTGGTGTCTTCGTGAAAGGTGTTGATTTTCGCTTGCTGCGTGCTGATGGCGTCATCGATCGCGTTGATGTGATCCCAGATGCGCTTGCCGGTCGGATCAGTGGTGTCTGCACTGATGCCGGCCTTATTCAATGCGTCTTTCAACGTGTCGAGGGAAGTGGCGGTTTTGTCGAGCGGACTGTTCAGGGCGTTGGTAATAGTGTCGACGGAATTTTGTGCAGTGTTGAAGGATTGATTGATGGTACCGGCTGCATTGTTGACGTTCACCGTCAGTCCGGAAAGTTGTGCGGAGCTGGTGTCCAGTGCGCTTACCAGCGAGGCCGCGAATACTTGCGAGCCGTCCTGTGTCTCGGCCAGCAACGCTCCGGATTGCTGGGAGGCTTGCTGCGCTGCGGTGATGCTGCGCTGCAATGAGGCCGTAGTACTGCGGGCGTCGGCCAGAGCTGTGTCTGACTGATCCAATGTGGTGCGTAGATCCGTGAGCGCGTCCTGCACCGTGGCAATGGTGGAGAGCACACTGCCGAGATCGGCGACCACATTGTTTTGCGTGCTATTGGTGGCTTGGTCGAGGTCGTCTCCCGCTTGAGAGATGGCGGCGGCAACGGTGTTGCTCACCGTGGTTACGAATGTGGAGTTGATTTGCTCGTCAATGGTGGTTGCACCGGTGTCCGTGATTTTCGGGGCAATGGCGTTCTTCTTCTCGTTGACGTAGTACTTTATCTTCGGTTGTTTGGAGGTGCCGGTCAACGAATCGACCAGGCTGGCGCTGAAGTCTTTTGGCAGCACAATCGCCGCGTAGTAGTCGCCGGTTTGCACGCCCTGTACGGCCTGCTCTTCGTTGCTCACAAACCGCCAGCCGAGTTGGTCGTTATGTTTGAGCTTTATGACCATCTGCTTGCCGGCATTGAGATGGCCAACCAGATCATTGGTGGTGCCGCGGTCCTCATTGGCGACGGCGACTTGCAGGTTGCCGGTGGCGGAATAAGGATCCCAGTTGGCAAGGATGTTGAACCATGCATACAGGGAAGGCAGTACTGCGACACCTAATGTCACCACTGCGGCAACGGGATTGCGGAGAATGCGTTTGCAGTCACGCAGAAATACTTGCCATACCGTGCGCATCCAGCCCCCTCTCGGTCTCTTGTCCTCGGCGCTCCAATCCAGCCATAATGCAGTCTATTCCGGCCGCTCGTGATTTATCGGATAAAGCGCAGCTGCAAGGCGAAAAAACGGCCACCCAGTGTCCGAATGGCGGATGCATGTTCTGGACACTGGGTAGTGCTGGCGCATTACTTATCCAGCTGGAAACCTTGAGCTGCAGCCTTGTCCAGCAGTGTTTTGCCGCTGACGCCCTGACGGCTCACCGAGACGATTTGATCGCTGAACGCATCCACGGGCCGATCGGCCTGGCGCAAATCGTAATACTGGTGCACCTTGTTGTCGAAGTCAGGCAATTGCTCGAGCATGCCATCGTCGTCGGCAGGATAGGTGTTGTCAAAGAACTGCATGCTGCGCGGCATGCGGGGCTTCAACGTGGGCTCCTGATCAGGCTTGCCGAGAGCCAGACCCAGCACCGGATAGGTGTATTCCGGCAGGTTGAGCAGATCGATCAGAGCGGGGATGTCATTGAGCAGCGAGCCGAGAATCACGCCGCCGAGACCCAGCGAGTAGGCCGCGGTCTCCATGGCGTGCAGAGCCAACACGGCGTCGTTCTGGGCCTGAGTGAAGCGATAGCTGTACTTGAGATGGAATTCGTCAGAGGTCGGGTCAATGCCCTTGCGTTGGGCGATACGCGCGTTGCGATGCTCGTCGATGACGAACACGTACAGCAGCGGGGCTGTGGCGATATACGGCTGGTTGCCGATTTCGGCGAGGCGGGCCTTGATTGCCGGATCGCTGACGCGGATGGCGGACCGGTCATTGAGGAACTGGCTGGAAGCGGCGTGCTGTGCGACGGTTTCCAGAGTGGCAGTGGCGTCGTCGTCAATGGGCTCGTCCTTGAACTTGCGGATGGAACGACGATTCAGCAGGGTTTCGATAGTTGCATTGGTAGCCATGACTGTATTGTCGCACGGCTCGTGTGCATAGGGGATGTCGGTTGTCTCACAGTGAAATATGCATAGTGAGACGTTGGTGCCAGCGGTTCAGGCGCTTAACGAGAAGCCTTGCGGTGGCGTCGCTCGACAAACGCTTGAGAGCCCTGATTGGACAACTGCGAAACTATTGCGCCGAATGCCGCTGAGATGGCGGCAAATGCCAAGCTCATGGCCAGGCCTTGCGGTGCGTCGGCAGCCAGTCCTTTGATCACATTGCGGCGCGCGGCGCCCTTGTCCCAGGCTATCTGAAACAGCTTGCCCGCAACCAGACCAGCCAAGGCCGGCACTGCCGACTTGACGAGCTTGTCGCCCAGAGAGTCGGGGTCGTTGAGACGTTGGTTGCGCAAGTCATCCACCTTCTGATCGATGCGGTGCAGTCCCTCGACAACGCGATCGGCGTCAGAGGCAATACCGGTGTTCGTTTCGTCACTCATGACTATCAGTCTAATCGCAAAAGATGGGATGTTCGGTGGAGTTGCCAAGCTGTGCAGACTAGAGTGGAGGCATGAGCGAACAACACATGGACGGCACTGTGGCTGTTGATGCATCTTGCGGCAAGGCGGGGTTCTTGGTATTGCTGCGACATGGTCAAACTTTTTGGAGTGAATCCGGGCAGCATACCGGGCGAACGAACATCCCTCTGACTGAGGTAGGCAGGCAGCAGGCTATGGATGCGGGGGCGCGATTGCGCGAGGCCTTCCCCGAAGGTTTTGACCCTGAGTGTGTGTTCTCCAGCCCGTTGAAACGCGCATGCCAGACCGCGGAACTCGCAGGTTTTGCACAGCATGGCATACTCGACGGCATCGCCGAGTGGGATTATGGCCGTGCCGAAGGGCGTACCCGTCAACAGGTGAGCGAAGCCAGTGGGTTCTCTTGGGATGTGTGGCGTGACGGCCCGCGCTCGCTAACCCCCACGCTGGAGGGCGATTGGGTGGATACTTTGCCGGATGGTGAGCAGGTCAATGTGCATTCCGGAGCTGGAGAAACACTGGACGAGGTCGCGGCGCGGGCCAGGACTGCCATCGAAGAAGTGACGCCGTTGCTGCAGTCGGGGCGGAACGTGCTATTGGTTGCGCATGCCCATATTCTGCGTATCCTGACCTCGCAATGGCTGAACGTGGATCCGCAATTCGCGCGTCTGCTGCGATTGGATACTGCGCATTACTCGGTGCTGAGCGTGTATAAGGGCGATAACGTCATCGAACGGTGGAATGCCTGAGCTGAGCCGTAGCGGGCAGGCTTGACGTTTCTTTGGCGCAAATGCAGTGACTGCGTTCTGTTTTGAGCCGTGAGCGGACGGGGCGTGTGCGTCATCACCTCTGCAAACGATAGCTGCGGCGTGTTGCGCAACGGGGTAAATGGCCGCGCATGAGGTATGGATTTTGCATGTTAGCGCTCTCATTGTTGCCAACGCTTGCATTGATGCCGTCGGCGGAAACCGACTGATTTATCGGGAAATTGGTCAACTGTATATGCTTCTGTAGCACTTTTTGGCGCGCCGATAATGCCATCGTTTGCAAAAAAGCGCGAACCGTTGCACAATAGGTCATGTCGATAGTCGTGAGGGTGCTGCTAACGGCACTCTGGCCGACCGGAGATCGGGCGGGTCGACGATGAAAGAGAAAGGTTCGATGATGAATCGTACAGTGAAGTCAGCGGTCGCAGTGGCGGCCATCGCTGCAATGTCCCTCGGAACCCTTGCCGCTTGTGGAAGCTCCACTTCCGGCGACGACTCCAAGGGCAAGGTCTATTACCTGAACTTTAAGCCGGAGGCGGCTGATCAGTGGGCCGCCTTGGCCAAGGAATACACCAAGGAGAAGGGCGTTGAGGTCAAGGTCCAGACCGCGGCATCCGGCACCTATGAGCAGACCCTGAAGTCTGAGATTGCCAAGACCGAGGCCCCGACCCTGTTCCAGGTGAACGGCCCGGTCGGTTACCAGAACTGGAAGAAGTACACCGCCGACATGTCCAACACGGATGTGTACAAGGAGCTCACCAACCAGGATGTGGCTCTCAAGGATGGCGACAAGGTTGTCGGTGTGCCGTACGTGATGGAAACCTACGGCCTGATCTACAACAAGGACATCCTCAACAAGTACTTCGCCCTCGACGGAGCCAAGGCCACTTCCATGGACGAAATCGATAATTTCGATACCCTGAAGGCAGTTGCCGACGACATGCAGTCCCGCAAGGACGAGCTCGGCATCAAGGGTGCATTCACCTCCGCCGGCTTCGACTCCAGCTCTGACTGGCGTTTCAAGACACACTTGGCCAACCTGCCGCTTTACTACGAGTTCAAGGATGACAACGTCACCGAGCAGCCGGCCAAGATCAAGGGCACCTACCTGCCGAACTACAAGAAGATCTTCGACCTGTACATCACTGATTCCACCACTGAGCCCACTCAGCTCAGCGCCAAGACCGGCGATGACGCCAACTCCGAGTTTGCGCTCGGCGAGGCCGCCTTCTACCAGAACGGTACTTGGGCTTGGACCGACCTGCAGAAGGCCGGCATGAAGGCCGAATCCGTGGGTATGATGCCGATTTACATCGGTGTCAAGGGCGAGGAGAAGCAGGGTCTGGCCACCGGTTCCGAGAACTACTGGTGCATCAACGACAAGGCTTCTGATGCCGACAAGAAGGCCACCGAGGACTTCCTGTCCTGGGTGATTACCTCCGACACCGGCAAGAAGGCCCTTTCTCAGGACATGGGCTTCACCACGCCGTTCAAGACCTTCGATGACGTCAAGAGCGACAACCCGCTGACCGAGGCCGCTGTTGAGGATCAGAAGTCCGGTAAAACCCAGGTCTCTTGGAACTTCACCATGATGCCGTCCGAAGAGTGGAAGAACAAGATCGGTCAGGCCCTGCTCGAGTACGCTCAGGGCACCGGCAACTGGGACGCCGTCAAGACCGCCTTTGTGGACGGCTGGGCTTCCGAGTACGAGGCGTCCCACTGATTCCAGTCGGCATCAGTGATCAACCTCGATAATTGAATCTGCGGCGCCCTACCCAATTTCCTTCTCCGGGGCGCCGCGCTTACCTCCCTACTCCACCTTGTGTGTCTCCTTTCCTATATCACTGAAGGCCACCGTCCGTTTGGGCGGTGGCCTTCAGTGTTGCTTGGCGTTTGGTTGCCGGCCGGCTGTTGTGCTAGCGGGTTCTGGCTAGCGGATCTTGGCGGTAGAGGAACGAACCACAAGGTGAGCTGGCGCCACGACGTACGGTTCGTCGACGGGCTTTTCCTCGATGAGGTCGAGCGTCATGTGCGCGGCTTTGCGGGCCATGCCTACTGGATTCTGGCGAATCGTGGTCAGGCCGATGTCGTCGGTGTAGAAGCTGTCGTCATAGCCGATAAGCGATACATCGCCCGGCACGGAGAGACCGTTGCGCTCCAGCTGGAACATGAGCGGCAGAGCAATGCCGTCTTCCTGGCAGGCGATGGCAGTGGGCAGCTTAGGCAGACTCATCAGTTGGGTGACCACATCGCTGATTTGGTAACGGCCGGCATCATCCACCTTGCAGACGATGACCTGCGGTTCGATGCCCTCGTTGCGGCAGCATTCCGTGAAGGCGCCGAATCGGTTTTGCACGGAGAAGTTGAGCGACACATCGCGGTCGGTGCTGATATATGCAATATCGCGGTGGCCAAGGTTGATCAGATGGCGAGCCGCTAGCGTGGAGCCCTGTACATCGTTGATGTTGACGGCGGCGGTGAACCCACGCACTTCAGGATCGACCGAGTTGATGCCGATGATCGGCACATCCGCCGAGGCCAGCTGAGTGATTTCGTTATTATCGATGTCGAAAGACACCACGATAACGGCATCCGCGTTGCGGCGTACTGGCAGCATTTCAAAGAATTCGCGGCGTTCCTCGATGCTGGAGATTTGGAATACCGAAATATCGTATCCCGCAGCATGCAGCACTTCGTTGAGCCCCTCAATTACTGAAGCGGTGAACCATAGGCGAATGTGACCACTCATCAGTACCGCGATGCGCAGTGATCGGCCTGATTTCAAGGCCGCTGCCGAACGGGACAGGGAAAAATTGAGTTCGTCGGCGATGGCAAGCACGCGCTCGCGGGTTTTAGTCGAGACCAGATCCGGTCTGGTGAACGAGCGTGACACAGTGGAAATGGATACGCCGGCCTTCTGGGCGACATCTTGGATACTTGTGGTCATAACAGCCCCTTTGCCTTGCAAAACGCGAAGCGGACACAACTGGCTCCAGTGTACATGGTGATTGGGCAATTTGCACAATGACAACGATTGTATTACAAACGTTTGCAGATAGTATTTTATTGTGTAGAAACGTTGGAATTTAGCTATTTTTTGGAGTGAAAGATAATTGCTCTGATGGGATGTAGTTGCATGTAGAAACGCTGTAAATGACAACGTTTGACATATGGTTGTCGAGCGTTTACCATGAAGCTTAGGCTTGATTGGCGGGATTCGCGAACGTGTGTTCTGCTTGACGGGCTGGAATTGAGTTGAACTCCGCGCTCGGCGCACGATGCAGTGCAGTGTTGCGGACTCAAGGAGGAGGAAAGTCATGATCAGCATGGCTGGCAAGGCAATACGCCGGTGGTGGGCGCTGTTTGCGCTACCCACGTTTGCCGCATTCATCATTGGGTTTTTGGTGCCCTTCATCATGGGCGTCTACTTGAGCTTCTGCGAATTCACCACCGTCACCGATGGCGAATGGATGGGGCTTAAGAACTACACCAAGGCGCTGAAGGACAAGGAATTCCTGCACGCATTGGGTTTCTCCACTGCATTCACCATCGTGACCACCATCGTGATCAACGTGATCGCTTTCGCCATCGCCTATATGCTGACCAAGGCGATCAAGGGCTCCACGCTGTTCCGCTCGGTGTTCTTTATGCCGAACCTGATCGGCGGCATTATCTTGGGCTACATCTGGCTGCTGCTGCTGAACGGCGTGCTGGCCCACTGGGGTCGCGCCTTGACCTATAAGGCATCCTACGGATTCTGGGGTTTGGTCATTCTGGTGTGCTGGCAGCAAATCGGTTACATGATGATCATCTATATCGCCGGCTTGCAGGCGCTGCCTACCGATGTGCTGGAGGCGGCGGCCGTGGATGGTGCCAATGGACGGCAGACCATGTTCCGTATCATCATTCCGTTGATGATGCCTTCCATCACGGTCTGCTCCTTCCTGACCGTGACCAACGGTTTCAAGCTGTACGATCAGAACCTCGCATTGACTAATGGTGCGCCGAGCAATATGTCTGAAGGCCTGGCGCTGAACATCACCCGCACCTTCTACGGCCGTATGGGCTGGGAGGGCGTCGGCCAGGCGAAGGCCGTGCTGTTCTTCATTCTGGTTGCGGTAATCGCCCTTATTCAGAACAAGCTCACCACGAGCAAGGAGGTGGCAGCCTGATGAACGAGAACAAGCCTGTGAAGCACGGCGCGTTGTGGACTGTCCTGTTCGCCGTCGTCTCTCTATTCTGGATCTTCCCGATTGTTCTGGTGTTGATCAACTCCTTCAAGCAAAAGGCATACATCTCCAAGAATGCGTTCTCGCTGCCGGCGGGCAAGGCGTTCGTGGGATTCGAAAACTACGTGCGCGGTGTTGAAACCACGCAGTTCTTCGCCTCGTTCGGTTGGACGCTGCTGATCACGGTTGGCTCGGTAATCCTGATTCTGGTGTGTACTTCGATGTGCGCGTGGTGGATCGTGCGCGTGAACAACTGGGCTGCCAAACTGCTCTACACCCTGTTCCTGTTCAACATGATTGTGCCGTTCCAGATGGTGATGTTCACCCTCTCCAAGATTGCCGACATGCTGAAGCTCAACACCCCGTGGGGCCTATGCATTGTGTACCTCGGATTCGGCGCCGGTCTGGCCGTGTTCATCTTCACCGGTGTGATCAAGGGCATTCCGGCCGAGCTTGAGGAATCCGCCATGATTGATGGCGCTTCCGTTCCGCGTATCTTCTTCCAGATTGTGGTGCCGATTATGAAGCCGTCGATTGTTTCGGTGGCCATTCTCGAAGCCATGTGGATCTGGAACGACTACCTGCTGCCATACCTGACGCTCGACCTAGGTAAGTACAAGACCATTTCGGTGGCTGTGCAGTATCTCAAGGGCGGTTACGGTTCTGTGGATATGGGAGCCATGATGGCCTGCCTGGTTCTGGCAATCATCCCCATCATCGTCTTCTACCTGGTATGCCAGAAGTATATTGTGAGTGGAGTTATGGCGGGCGCGGTGAAAGGCTGAATCCCAACAATCTGGCTCCCCTCTTTGAGGGGAGCTGTCATCGTAGATGACTGAGGAGAGCCTTGATGAAGCGCAGGTTACTCCCCTCAGTTGGCTTCCGCCGACAGCTCCCCTCAGGGAGGGGAGCCGAGCGGCACAAGGAGTGAACTGATGAACTGGCTGGCACCGGATTCGAAATTCATGCGCGCGTGGAGCAATCTCATCGATGGCGTATGGGTCAATATTCTGATGCTGGTCACATCCATTCCGATTATCACCGTCGGTGCGGCTCTGACTGCCGGCCATGATGCTTGCCGTCGCTCCATCGAGGGGGAGGGCAAAGGCGTCACAGCCAACTACTTCCGCTCATTCAAGGCTAATTTCGTCAAGGCCACATTGCTGTGGCTGCCGTTCCTGGTGGTGCTGATCGCTTTGGCCTGGTCGTGGATTGTGCTGCAATTCACCCCGCTGCTCATCATCAAGTTCGCGCTTACCATCATCTGGCTCATCGGCTTTGAGTGGGTATTCGCGTTGCAGGCCCGGTTTGAGAACACCGTGGCCGGTACCCTAAAGAACGCCTTTATTTTCGGTATTTCCCATATCGCGATGACCGCGGCGCTTGTCGTCGTGGACGCTGTGTTCGTGGCGTTGCTGGTGGGCAGTTGGTTCTATATGCCCGGAGGCTTGTTCCTGTTGGTGATCCTCGGCTACGGCACCATGCTGATGCTCCACATCCCCGTTACCGAGCGCGTCTTCAAGCCGTATCTTCAACAATAAGAAAAGGCCGCTGCGGAGGAACAGCGGCCTTTTCTTATTGCCATCGGGCGATTATTTCTTTGCCTGAGTGATTTGGTATGCCACGAAGAGGATGGCCAGCCAGATTACGCCGGCGATAACAGCGATGCGGTAGCTGGCGGAGAAGCACATCAACACCACAACCAGTGCCAGGAATACCAGCACCACCCATGGGGTCACCTTGGCAAACGGCAGCTTGAAGTGAATCGCGTCGAGCGCCTCCTGCCCGGACTTGCCGGCCAGGTCGGAGTCTTCCGGAGCGCCACCGGCTTCCACCACCTTGCGGAACTTCATCTCGGTGAACATAATCATCGTCCAATTGATGATGCCGGCGATGGTGGCAATCGACATCAGATAGTTGAACGCGAATTCAGGCCACACGAACACCACGACCACGGCGATGGCGGTAATCACGGCGGAGGTCAGCACGCCGGCCACCGGCACGCCCTTGGAGTTGAGCTTGCCGAGGTATGCGGGGGCGTTGCCCTGCTTGGCCAGCGAGTACAGCATGCGTGAGTTGGCGTACAGGCCGGAGTTGTAGACGCTCATCACGGCGGTCAGGCACACGAAGTTGAGGATTCCGGCGGCTGCGTGGATGCCCACGGAGTCGAAGATCTGCACGAACGGGCTGGACTTGCCATCGATGGTGTTCCACGGCACCACGGCCATAATCACGCCCAAAGCGCCGATGTAGAACACGAGGATTCGCCAGATGATGTCGTTGGTGGCACGCGGAATCGTGGTCTTCGGATCTTCGGTTTCGCCGGCGGTGATGCCGATGAGTTCGGTGCCGCCGAAGCTGAACATCACCACGACCAGTGCCATCAGCAGGCCGGTCCACCCATTATCAGTGTGGCCCATGAGTCCGTTCGGGAAGAAACCACCGCCCACGGTGAACCAGTTGGCGAAGCTTGCCTTGATGCCGGAGGCGGTAGGCAGGGCAAAGATGATGACTGCGAGGCCACCGATAATCATGGCGATTACGGCCACGATCTTGATAATGGCAAACCAGAACTCGAACTCACCGAACTTGGAAACACCGAGCAGATTTGCAGCGGTGATGAGCACCAGGAACACGGCTGCGGAGACCCACGTCGGGATTGCCGGGAACCAGTAGTTCACAAAGCTGCCAACTACGGCCAGTTCCACCATTGAAACGAGAATGTAGTTGAACCAGTAGTTCCAGCCGGAGATGAAGCCGGCGCGCTTGGACCAGTAGCGGGTGGCATAGTAGCTGAATGCGCCCGCCTTAGGGTCCTCGACGGACATTTCGCTCAGTGCACGCACAATCATGAAGATTGCGAAGCCGCCGATGAGGTAGGCCAGCAGAATCGATGGGCCGGCTAGGGCGATGGATTCGCTGGAACCGTAAAACAGGCCGGTGCCGATGGCGCCGCCGAGGGCGATTAGCTGGATATGGCGATTTTTCAATGATTTGCGCAGGGTCGCGGGTACCGGCACATCGTCGGTTTCGCGCGGCTTCTTAGGCGCGTCAGTAGTGCTCATGTTGTTCTTCTCTCGTAAGCCGCGGGCGGCGGTGTAGTCCGTCAGCGATTATGCTCAACGATGGTATTGTATGCCGATTGGTTCCACAAGACCGTGCGGAGACCATGCTGAGTTGGCATCAGCGGGGTGGTTCTTCGATTGGTTGGGAGATTTGCCCCGTTGAGGGTCCGTGGACGGGGTGGTTCTTCGATTGGTTGGGGGATTTGCTTCGCTGACGGGCTCTCAGTGGGGCAAAACCGCGATTTGTTCGAACATCTGCTTCGCTGAGGGGCCGTGAACGGGATGTTTTTTCGGTTGAGTGGGTGGGTGCTTCGCTGAGGGAGCATTGCGCAGCTTTGGGCAGTTACGTAGTGGGAGTGGGGGCTCTTACTCCCATTGGATTCCGCGAGTGGCTAAAAGCATTGTTTTACACTGGATACTACGACGGGATTTTGGTGGCTGCGATTGCAGGCCATCCGCGGCGAAATCGCTGGAGGTGCTCGATGGCGTATATCGAATTTGACAAGGTGGTCAAGGAATACCCTTCTGGCGGCACGTCAATCCGCGCGCTTGATGAGGCAAGTTTCACCGCCGATCAGGGCGAGCTGACAGTGATTCTTGGGCAATCCGGTGCCGGTAAAACCACGGCATTGAATATTTTGGGCGGTATGGATACCGCGACTTCCGGCCGTGTGGTGGTTGGCGAGCGTGATATCACGGGCTTGCGGAAGCGAGACTTGATTACGTATCGCCGCAACGACGTCGGCTTTGTATTCCAGTTCTATAACTTGGTGCCAAATCTCACCGCCCTGGAGAATGTGGAACTCGCCTCGCAGATTTGTCCCGACCATTTCGACCCGGCTGAAACGCTGCGCAAAGTCGGACTGGGGGAGCGCATGAATAACTTCCCGGGCCAGCTGTCCGGCGGCGAGCAGCAGCGCGTCTCCATCGCCCGTGCAATCGCCAAGAAGCCGAAGCTGCTGTTGTGCGATGAGCCGACCGGCGCCCTTGATTATGAGACCGGCAAGGAAGTGTTGCAGCTGTTGCAGGATATCTGCCGCGACGAGGGAATGACCGTGATGATCATCACCCATAATTCCGCGCTCGCGCCGATGGCTCACAAGGTGATTCACTTCCGTTCCGGAACCGTGACCAGCGAGGAAATCAATACTGCGCCGCAGCCCATCGCAGACATCGAGTGGTAGGCGGTTCTTATGGCAACGGCAAGGCATTCTCATACCGGCTTCCCGGGTGGCCGACCTGTGAAACATCTCGTGAAACAGAGAAGCCAATCTGTGAAACGTCCCGTGAAACAATCTGAATCCGATGATCGCGGATCCAGCGTCTCCGCCGTGTTTGTCAAAGATGCCTTGCGTTGTTGGCTGCGCAGCTGGAAACGATTCGTGTCTATCGCCGTCATCACCCTACTCGGTGTGGCCGTGCTGACCGGCATCTACGCCGGTTGCCGTGATGCCTTTCTGGCTGCAAGCCGCTTTTACGATCAGCAAGGACTGCACGACTTGCAGGTGCTGTCCACCTACGGTTTGACCAGTGACGATGCGGCGGCGCTGCGTCGCGTCGAAGGTGTGGAAACCGTGCAGCCGGAGCGCTCGCAGATGGTGACTGCTACGGTGAAAGGCACGAAGAAGACCGTCACCATGCAGGAAATCGGCACCGAAGGTTTGGATCAGCCGTATCTGCAGCAGGGTGATATGCCAAGCAAGGCCGGTGAAGTGGCGGTTACGCAGCAATTCCTCAACGACAGTGGGCTTGAGATTGGTGATGACATCACTGTGACGCCGCAGTCCGCATCCTCAACCGTTCTGGCGGGCGCAGAGGATAAGAGCAACAGCGGCTCCGGTAAAAGCTCTGATGGAGATACGGACACCGTGGGTGCTGCGGAAGACGCCACCACGAGCAACAACGAAAAAGAGCAGTCCCCGCAGTTCCCCACCGAACTCACCATTACCGCAGTAGTGCTTGACCCAAGCGACCTCAACAATCCAGCCGGCTATTCCGGCATGACCGCGTTCCGATCCGCATCGTCCGAGGATTATGTGTTCTTTGCGCCCAGTGATGGCGTGACCGGCAACGTATACACGGCAATATCCATTGCGGTCGCAGGCGCGTCCGAGTATGACACGTTCTCCGATGACTACGATGCCGCAATCAAAACCGTGGCTGACCGCATCGAGAGTCAGATACAAACCCAGCGGCAGAAAGCCCGCCGCCAACAAATCGTCACAAGCGCCCAGAATACGCTCGATGCAGCCAAGGCCGATGCACTCAAGCAACTCGACGAAGGCCAGCAGCAGATCGACGGTAATCGTGCTGAGCTGGAGGCCAACGAGACGAAGCTCGCAGAGAGCCGAACGCAACTCGAACAGAACAAAGCCTCCATCACTGACGGCGAGCGGCAAATAGCCGAAGGCCGCGCGCAAATCGCTTCCGCGCGTCAGCAGATTGCACAAGGCCGTCAGCAGATAGCCGGTGCCCGCGCACAGCTCGAGTCCGGCAAAGCCCAACTCACCAGCGCCAGGCAGCAACTCGATGCCGCGCAGGCTGAGCTGACCGCCAACCGGAGCAAGGCCGAACAAGGCATTGCGCAAATCGACCAAGGTGTGGCACAACTTGACCAGATGCTGCAGCTTATCCAGCAAGCCGATGATCTGCTATCCCAGCTTGATCCGAATATCGATGTCGATTCATCCACATGGCAGACTGTGAAACAGCTGCTCGCCAGTGTGGGAATCACTGTGCCCGACGTGCCGTCCATCAGTTCGCTGAGACAACAGTTAGATGCCAAACGGAATGAACTGCAATCGCAGCGCAGCGACGCGATCAAGCAAAAAACCGAACTGCAGCAAACCTTGGATGGCACGATTGCCCCCGCGCAGAACACCTTGGACCAGCAGAATGCGCAGTTAACGGCCAAAGAACAGGAAGCTGCAGCCGGAGAAGCGGAGCTCAACGCCAAGTTAGCCGAGCTCGAATCGAATGCCGCACAACTGGAAACGCAGTCGGCGCAGCTTGAAGCGCAGGCCGCGCAACTGGCCGGCGGCAAACAGCAGCTTGAAGAGGGCGAAAAGCAGCTGAAAGACGGAGAACAGCAGCTTGAGGACGGCAAACAGCAGCTTGAGGATGCCCAACAAGAGCTGGATGAGAAACGCAGCGAGGCGGAGAGCGAGTTCGCCAAACAGCAGCGCCGTATCGACGACGTGGCCAACGCGCGCTGGTACGTGCAGACGCGTTCCTCAATCGATGGATTCAGTTCGCTCAAGTCAGACGTCAGCTCCATCGAGTCCATAGGCCGCGCATTCCCGGTGGTGTTCTTGCTGGTCGCCGTATTGATGAGCCTGACCACCATGACCCGCATGGTCGAAGAAGATCGCGGACTTATCGGCACGTATCTGGGCCTTGGCTATGGTGGCGTGGTCGTCTCCCTGCGATACTTGCTGTTCGCGTTGCTCGCTTGCCTAGTCGGTGGTGGCATAGGCCTGCTGGTCGGGTTCCTTGGTATCCCGGCATTCCTACTGATTGTGATTAAAGGGCTGTATATATTGCCGGACGTGCGGCTTGAATACGATTGGGTGTACGGCACCGCCGGCATCCTATTGTTCGTGGTTGGTGTGGGTATGGCCACCGCACTTGCCTGTCGTAGCGAAATTCGGCATACACCTGCCGCGCTGATGCGACCGAAAGCGCCAAAGGCCGGCGCCCGCATTCTGCTGGAACGTATCAGGCCGGTATGGAGCAGGCTGAGCTTCTTGGGCAAGGTCACCGCACGCAATATCTTCCGGTTCAAGTCGCGCCTGTTGATGACCGTGGGTGGTGTGGCCGGCTGCACTGCACTGATTATCTGCGGATTTGCGATTAACGACACCGTGGACACCATCGGCGTCAAACAGTATGGGCAGATCTATCAATACGACTTGATGGTGGTGTCGAATGACGATGATGCGGCCGCGATGCGCAAGCAGGTCAAAAAGGATGGGCGGACCACCGAAACGTTGAACTTGCGCGTGGATAGTGCGGAGATGAGCAATGCTGCTCAGGAAAGCGAAACCATCCAGTTGATGGCGGTACCCAATAATTCGCTGAACAAATTGAACGATATGGTCACCTTGGAAGAGGCCGGCGATGAGGGGTGGTTTGGACTGCCTAACTTCTTCGGCGCATCAGGTGGCGGCACTGTGACGCTGGATGACAGTGGTGTGATTGTGGCGCAATCCGCTGCCAATTCGTTGGGCGTGCACACTGGCGATACCGTTACCGTGAGCAACGGCGGTAGTAGCCGCGCTAAGATAAAGGTCGCCGCGGTGGTGCGCAACCTCATCGGATCCGATGTGTACATCAGTGAGCGGCTGTACGACCAGAAATTTGCGGCACATGGCATTGACTCATCTGTCTCGGATGGTGAGTCTTCCACTCTGACTTGGAACGCGATGCTTGCCAAACTGAAGGGTCCCGATGGGGAACAGGCCGAGTATGCGGATCGGCTGGGTGAGGAATCATCGGTGGTGAAGGCCGTGAGTTGTGCGCATCTGGAGGCTACGTTCAAATTCGATTTGATGGCCGCCGTGGTGGCGCTGATTGTGGGGCTTGCCGGCGGATTGGCGTTGGTGGTGCTGTTTACGCTGGCCAACACGAACGTATCCGAGCGCGTGCGCGAGATGGCCACGCTTAAGGTGCTGGGCTTCTATGACCGTGAAGTGCACAACTACGTGAATCGCGAGATGATGATTCTGACCGGCATGGGAGTGGTGGTCGGATTGCCGCTCGGTCGCTGGATTGGCGGGCTTCTGACGGCTGCACTGAATATGCCGTCACTGTACTTTGAAGTGGAAGTGCATTGGTACAGCTATGCGATTGCTGTGGCGGCCACGTTGGCATTCGCGCTGCTGGTACAGCTGTTCACCAACCCAGTGCTTGACCGGATTGAGCCGGTCAGTTCGCTCAAGTCCGTGGAATGACCTTGCTTGAGCCCCCTCTGATGAGGGGCTGTCAGCGAAGCTGACTGGGGGAGAGAAGACAAGATGGAGAAAGTTCAATTTCTTGGCGATGAATTGAACTTTTTGGCCTAATGTTCGCGGTATCATCACGTGCGTTCGTGAGCTGGGTGATTTTCGCGACATCTATCGGTGATACAGTTTGAACTTGCATTGAACGAGTGCCGTAGTCGGCGTGAACAGGGCCGAGCGGCAGAGAAGAGAAACGAAATCAGTATGGCCGATACGAATGAGAACGGTAATGCGCAGCAGTCCGGGAGCAAGCTCAAGTCCGTCGAGAGCCTTGATCAGACCAATGCGATGGAACGAGGCCTCAGCAACCGCCATGTGCAGTTCATCGCTATCGGCGGCACTATCGGCACCGGCCTGTTCCTGGGCTCCGGCAAATCGATCTCGCTGACCGGCCCCTCGATCGTCTTCGTGTATATCCTGGTCGGCGTCATCATGTTCTTCCTGATGCGCGCCATCGGCGAGATGATGTACCGCGATCCCAGCCAGCACACCTTCATCAATTTCATCACCCGCTACCTGGGCAACGGATGGGGGCATTTCGCCGGCTGGACGTATTGGGCCGCGCTCGTGCTGCTGGGCATGACCGAGATCACGGCCGTCTCCACGTACTTCATCACCTTCTTCGACACGTTCGGCATCGACCTGACCCATTGGAAATGGCTGATCGAGCTGTGTTTCCTGGTGTCGCTGGTGTCCGTCAACCTGATCGCCGTCAAGGTGTTCGGCGAAGTGGAGTTCTGGTTCTCGATGATCAAGATCACGCTGATCGGCGCGATGATCGTCACCGCCGTGGTCATGATCGTGATCGGCTACCATTACCCGGCCGCGCGGATTCATGGCGTGGATCATGTGAGCCCGGCGGGTCACGCCGGACTCGACAACCTGTTCGCCGGCTTCTCGTTCGCCCCGAACGGCTGGATGGCCTTCCTCATGAGCTTCCAGATGGTGTTCTTCGCCTATGAGCTGCTCGAGTTCGTGGGCGTCACCGTCTCCGAGACCGAGAATCCTCGTGAGGTGCTGCCCAAAGCCGTCAACGAGATCATCGTGCGTGTGCTCATCTTCTACGTGGGCGCGCTCGTGGCCATCATGTGCATCGTGCCGTGGACCTCGTTCAAGCCGAACGAGGACGGCTCCTTCGCCTCCCCGTTCATCATGGTGTTCCAGTACGCCGGGCTGAACTGGGCGTCCGCCCTGGTGTTCTTCGTGGTGATCACCGCAGCGTCCTCGTCGCTCAATTCGCTGTTGTATTCCGCCGGCCGTCACCTGTACCAGCTGGCCGAAGAGTCGCCGAGCCCGATGCTGAACAAGCTCGGCACGGTGTCCGACCGCAAGGTGCCGGCCCGTGCCATCCTGGTGTCCGCGGCGCTGATCCTGCTGTCGCCGATTGTCAACGCCATTCCAGGTGTTTCCGGTGCGTTCGTGCTGTTCTCGTCGGCCAGCTCCGCGGTGTTCCTATTTATTTACATTCTGACGCTGGTGGCACACCGGAAGTACCGTCGTTCGGACGACTTCATCCCGGACGGTTTCGTGATGCCTGCATGGAAGGTGCTGAACACAGTGGCGATTGTGTTCTTCGTGTTTATTTATCTGACGCTGTTCTTGGCGGACGATACGCGCAATTCCGCGATTGCCGGCTTGGTGTGGTTGATTGGCTTCGGTGGCTTCTCGCTGTTGCGCGAGCGTTACCGCAGTCGTGATTTGAAGGCCGCGCTAGAGCATAAGGAGTAGGTTTTTGGCTCCCCCTCCCTGAGGGGAGCTGGATTGCGTAGCGAGACTGAGGGGAGTCGCGGTGGCACCGGGACTCCCCTCAGTCGTCTAACGAAGACAGCTCCCCTCTTCAGAAGGGCGCCAAGCAAATGCTGAAATCAGTACTGGTATTCCTTTGGTGTCTTCTCTCCGGCCGTGACCGCAAACGGCAAATGGTTGCGCTTGGACGGGATTGGGCAGGTGCAGAACAGGCTGAACGCGCACGGGTAGTTGAACGCATAGTTGAAGTCAATATGGTCCAGCGTGAGGATATCCGCGGCCGTCAATTCGTAAATGCGGCCGATGCCGGCGGTCTCGGTGCCGCTCGTCTCGTCGGAGAAGAATATGTAAGCGTGCCCGAACACGTTGGAAACGATCAGAGAATAGGTCTTGCCTTCATAGTCGAACTCCAGCGTGCCAAGCACCCGGTACGACTGGAGCACGGTCTTTACCACGGAATCGTGAATATCCTGCTCATCGTCGGAGGCCGGCTTGAAACGCGCCGGCAGAGACCATTTCGGGTCGATGGCAAAGTGATCGATACCGCGGAAGTTCTTGCGCGGAGCGGCGTTCGGATCCTTGATACGAATCCAGAATCGGTGGGTGTCTTGCTTGATGAGGTCGGTCTGGGAATTGACTTCAGCGCGTAGATCGCCGAAATCAATGTATCCGAGAGACTGCTCTCCAAACGCAGTCGGCGTGAATGCGATTGGCGCGATCAGCGGCTGCTCCTCGTTCACCACCGAGCTGTTGGCGTCAGGAACATAGGTAAGCGTGTCGTGTTCCACGCTCCAGGTGCCGGGGAACTCCTTGATGGTCTTGGTCTCGCCCTCGGACACCCATGTGGTCGAGACGGGTGCGAGATAGTTATGCGGCGCGGTCAGCGTCTCCTGTCTGCCGGCCTGCCACACATACCATGCCTGAGTATAGAGGTCGGCTTGCTGAATATTATTGAAATCCGTCATTGTGTGCTCCTTGCATATTGGGGCGATTGCTTCTCAACCTTCAACCTGGTGCGGCCATCCCCAACCCCAAGCCGACAGGCTATGTGGCAGTGTATGGCTCTTATGAAGTCGCCGCGCGGTTGCGATAATCGCTATTCCATATAACCGGTCACATGCTGTGCTTATGGAGGATGATGCCGGCGCTTGGGGGCTTGGTTTTGCTGATTCGGGGCCATAATGCATTGAATGCGGAACTGGATATGAGCTCGATTTATAGCCGAGGATTTTCCTTTATCGCGATTCCTGATGGCTCTCCATAACCGTAGATTGTAGGGGAATCGGCAAAACCGTTGGAATCACGGGGATTCGCTAAATGCGCGACGTCGCACATCCGTCATTTGGGCGCAAAACGGGAGTGTCATCCGGTTGATTATGTGCCTCACCTTTGCCTAGTATCCACACCACGTACAGAACGAAGCATGGTTGGGTGATGCGATTGCGCGCGATCGCACGATCAGCAGATATGAGATATGAGAGAGGAGGACGCTGTGACGGATGCAGCCGAGCCGACGACATCGCAGGAGCCGATCGTCGTTATTGATTCAGTGTCCAAAGTTTTCAGAAACGACGAAGGCGAGCAAAAGGCCGCGTTGGATAACGTCAGCCTTACGATCAAGCGTGGCGGCATCTATGGCATCATCGGTCTGAGCGGTGCCGGCAAGAGTACCCTGATCCGACTCATCAACGGTACCGAAAGTGCGGCTTCCGGCACCGTGACCGTCGATGGTCTTGAAATCGGCGATTTATCCGGGCGTGCGTTGCGTGAGCTGCGCACGCAGATCGGCATGATCTTCCAGCAGTTCAATCTGATGCCGTCGCGCAACGTGTTCGACAATGTGCTGTTTCCCCTCAAGGGCATGAAAGCGACCAAGGAGGAGAAGACACAGCGGGTGGAGCATCTGCTTAATCTGGTCGGTCTGAGCGAAAAAAGGGACGCATACCCGTCGGAGCTTTCTGGAGGCCAGCAGCAGCGTGTGGCCATCGCCCGTGCGTTGGCGCGTGAGCCGAAGATTCTGTTGTGTGATGAGGCTACGAGCGCACTTGATCCGACCACCACGAAATCCATTCTGCATTTGCTGCAGGAGGTGAACCAGACGCTGGGCATCACGATCGTGATTGTGACACACCAGATGTCTGTGGTCAAGGAGATCTGTGGCGAGGTTGCCGTGCTCGATACCGGAAAGCTTGTGGAACAGGGCACGGTATATCAGGTGTTCGCCGATCCTCAGGCCGAGCTGACCAAATCGTTCATCAACACTACGTCGAACATCGGCAAGCTTTCGGAATTGGTGGATGGCCCCAATCCTCTCGTGCCGCTGAACGGTTCGCAAAGGCTCGTCAGCATCAAATACGTGAAGAAAGGCATATTCGAGCCGCTGGTATCGACGATCAGCCGAGAGTTCAACATCGATGTGAACATCCTGCTCAGCGATGTTGCGGTGGTTGATCAGAATCCCATCGGCGGCGTGATCGGCGTGTGGAGCGGCACGGACGATGATATTCAGCGGGCCATCGAGTATCTCAAAGACAGGCAGATCAAGGTGGAGGTGCTGAAGTAATGCAGTGGCTGACTAATTTGTTCCCTAACGTCGCTGTTCGCGCCGACGAATTTTTCCAATCGATTGTGGAGACGCTGATCATGGTGGGAATCACCGGCGTGATTTCCTTTGTGCTGAGTCTGGTTATCGGCGTCCTGTTGCTGACGACCCGCCGTGGCGGATTGCTTGCGGCGCCGGTATTCAACCAGATATTGGGTTGGGTCGTCAACATCCTGCGTTCAGTGCCGTTCATCATTTTGGCGGCGGCGCTCGTGCCGATTACCCGAATCATTTCGGGTACCGCACTTGGCGTCCAGGGTGCCATATTCCCATTGGTGGTGGGCATAACGCCGTTCTTCTCCCGCCAGATAGAATCAGCGTTTCTCTCAGTTGATCCGGGTCTGGTGGAGGCTGCGGTGTCGATGGGTTTGTCTCCGGCCGCGATCATCTGGCGCGTGTACTTCCGCGAGGCCATTCCGAGCATCGCCAAGGTGACGACGATCACCATCGTCAGCCTGATCGGCCTGACGGCCATTTCCGGTTCGTTGGGCGGTGGCGGATTGGGTGATTTCGCCATTCGCTTCGGCTACCAGCAATTCATGCTGGATGCCACCATCGCCTCGGTGATTGTGCTGCTGATTATGGTCGGCTTCGTTGAATTCGTCGGCCGCACCGTAATCGACGCGACCACTCACCAGTGATCTAAGCGCCGAGCCCGCCTCAGACCGGCGTGCATAGAACAATTGTTCTGAATTTCAACACAATAAATAAGAAGGGGAAACAATGTCTCAACAAGCAGCAAAGAAATCAGTTAAAGCGAGGATCATAGCGATTGTCGTCGTGGTGGTTGCCGTGCTCGCGGTAATCATCGGCTCCGTCGTGGCGAACAAGGTGCACGCCGGCGAGGAAGGCAAGACGACCATTGTGAAGGTCGGCGTCGATTCGGATTCGTTCAACGACATCTGGGACGCGGTCAATCAGAAGCTGAGCGACGAAAAGGCCGGCGTCAGGGTGGAGCTCGTCAAGATGGACGGCAGCCAGATCAACGCCGCCACCGACAAGAAGGAGCTTGATCTCAACGCTTTCCAGCACCGTGCATATCTCGCCGACCAGGTCAAGCAGGAGGGCTACAAGCTGCAGACGTATGCCACCACGCTGATTCAGCCGTTGAACGTGTACTCCAACCACATCAAGAAGCTCGATGAGCTGAAGGATGGCGACACCATCGCCGTGCCGAACAACCCGACGAACCTCGGCCGTGCGCTGAAGGTGCTCGAGGCGGGCGGCGTGCTCAAGACTGATCCGGCCAAGGGCTACCTGCCTACCGTGGCCGACATCACCGAGAATCCGAAGAACATCAAGATCAAGGAAGTCGACGCCTACCAGATTCCGAAGCTGCTACCCGACGTGGCCGCTGGCATCACGAATGCGAACATCGCCGTGGACGCCGGACTCGACCCGCAGAGCGACTCCATCTTCAGCGTGCCGGTCAACCCGGATGATATCTACAACAAGCCGTGGGTGAACATCATCGTCGGACGCACCGGCGAGCAGAACAATCCCGCCTACCGTAAGGTCGTCGAGGCATACGCCTCCGACGGCGTGAAGAAGGTATTCGAGGAAAAGCACAAGGCCGATTCCATCTACCTGTACGCCAACCTGCTCGACAAGCCCGAAGACGCTAAGTGACGAACCATCTCGCCGCCCTTGCATGCATATATCGTGCGGGACGGCGGGATTTTTTATTATTACCGGCCATCAGTCGGGCGGCATAAGGAGACATTATGACGTTTACGTATTACAGCCATAACACCATCGTGTTCGGAGAGGGCGCGGAAGATCATCTGGAAGAGCTGTTCGCCCAATACCAGGCCACCTCTATTCTGCTGATCTATAGCGGCGACTATGTGTCCGAACTCGGCATTCGCGACCATGTACTGCAAGCCGCTGCGAAGGTCGGGGCAACGGTAATCGAGAACAGCGACGTGGTGCCCAACCCCAGGATTGATCTGGTGCGGAAACTGGTTCAACAGGCTCGTGAGCATCATGTGGATCTTGTACTGGCTGCCGGTGGTGCCAGCTCGTACGATACCGCGAAATCGGTGGCCGCCGGTGTGCCTTACGACGGCGATGTGTGGGATTTGTTCACCGGCAAAGCGGTGCCGGACGAGGTGCTGCCCATCGGCGTGATTGCAGGGCTTCCGGGCAGTGGCTCCGAGATGTCCGATTGCGCGGTGGTGCAGCAGGGCAAGGATAAGCGATTCTTGGAGGATCGGAAGATTATCCCGAACTTCACGGTGGTTGACCCGAAGAACTCCGCACTGGTGCCGCGCCGGTATCAGGCCGCGGCAATCGCCGATTTGGCAACCGCCTATACGGAACCGTATTTCAGTGCGGACATCGCCATCCACTCCGTCGACTATTTCCTCGAAGGTGGTCTGCGCGCGGTGCTGGATGTCGGTCGTCGGTGGATTGACGATCCAGATGATATTGCCGTTCGGCAGGAACTGCATTGGATTTCCAGCACCGGATTCAATGATTTCTATTTCTCCTTCGGCCGCGCCGTCGATTGGACGACGCACCGCATTGAGCATGAAATCGGCGGCGAATTCGATGTGATTCATGGTGAGGGCATAACCGCGCTGATGCCGTCCATCATTCGTTTTGTTGGGCGCCGGCAGCCGCAGCGCTACGCGCAATTGGAAACGCGCGTGTTTGGCGGTGACCCGTATGCGCATACCGAGTCCGAACTTGCCGGACTGCTGGCCGATGAGTTTGAGCGGTTCTTCAAGGATTTGGGGCTGAACACTACGTTGAGTGCATTGGGTATTCCGAAGTCTTCGTTCGAGACCATTGCCGATCATGTCACCGACTTTGGCAAAGGAACAGTCGGTAACTACTCTCCGCTGAGCAAAAGCGATGTGATTGAGGTACTGAACCTTGCGTATTGAGGGCGGTCGTGACACAGGACCCAAGGAGGAGATATGAGCGTGCGTATACGACGCATGGTGCCGGAGGACTACGACGCGGCATATGCGCTGTGGAAACAGACCGTAGGTATGCGTTTGACTGCCCTGAACAACACGTATGGGGGAATCGCTAAGCTGATCGCACAGAATCCCCAGACATGTCTGGTGGCTACGACTGATGGCCCGGCCAGCGGCGATGAGGTTCGCAGTAGTGATGGTTCGCGGATCGTGGGTACTGCGCTGGGAGCCGTTGATGGCCGCAAAGGGTATCTGTACCATGTAGCGGTCGATGAACGATGGCGCGGGCAAGGTCTTGGTTCATCGCTGATATCGCGCGTATGTGATGTGTTCAAGGCGGACGGCATCATTACCATCAGCTTGTTGACCACCGCCGACAATGTCGGTGGGCAGCAGTTCTGGGAATCGCAGGAGTGGCGTAGGCGTCCCGACGTTGTCTATTTCACGCGTGATCTGGAATAGGCGATATCGATATACAGGTATTCGGCCGAGGGGAAGTGGCATCGCAATGGATGATTCAGTTGTGGCGCTACTTCCCCTTTAGCCGTCTAATGACAACGGCTCGGCCTCAGGGAAAGGCGTCGCGCATGGGTCAGCTATGCGGCGGACGACCGCTGCCGGGATAGTGCAATGCGCCATGCGCGAGTGCCGACGTGAAATGCATGCTGCGCATACCTGCTTCCTCGGCCTCATGAGTGCATCCCGCGATGCTGCAAATATTCATTCCTCGAATCATGACCCCGCCCCCCTCGGTGGTATGGCTACAACGCCATCTATTGATTTCACAGTGCAGCCTGGAATCGTTGCAATGCGTAGGCAATGTGGCCCGATTCACAGGATATGCGGCGTTTTGTCGATAATTGTGTGGCAGTGCATGATTCCGTGATTGCTCTCATTGGTGAATTGTTTACGGTGTAAGATATTCTTGGGCTGTCTGCGCGGAAGGTCTTCCGCGTGGTGAACAGGAATGGATGGTGATGCGCCATGGGATTCGAGCAGGAAGCGGTCGGCGAGCTGTATGCCAGCGTATGGGGCAATCGTTCGAAAATGCAGAGGGAATTCACGCGCGGCGCCCATGGAGAGCGGTTCGTGCTTCGGGAGTTGTCCCTCAAGGGCACCCAGACGCCGTCGCAGTTGGCGACTGCGCTTCAAGCTAGCTCAGGCCGTATCTCCACCGTGCTGTCATCATTGGAAAAGAAGGGCTGGATTACGCGCGACATTGATTCTAATGATCGGCGCATCATCCGCGTGAGCCTTACTGATTCCGGGCGTGAGGAGTCTCATCGAATGATTGATGAGATGCGTTCCGCAATCTGCTGGATCTTCTCGCAGATGGGGGAGCGTCGCACGCGCGAATTCGTTGATTTGCTTTCGGAATTCACCACGTACATGTCGATTTGCCATCCCGGCCAGCCGCGTCCTACCCCTGAGCAAGTGCGGGGGGCGTTTGCCGAGCGGGATAAGCGCGTGGCGGAGCACATGGCGGCCAAACATGCTGAGGGCTGATCGGCAAGCATGATTGATGATGCTCGCAGCGAACATGCAGAATTGCGCGTAATATCTTACGGTGTAAGTAATCAAATGATGAAAACTATTAAGACATCGTGAATCAATAAGTATCGATAACTCAATCAATCCACAAATCAAATAGTTAATAACCCAATAACCAACCAACACAAGGGGAAACCAATGTTTCGCATCATGAAATACCTCTCCAAAGCGGAGATCGGTCAGATGCTTATCGCCTTAGTGTCCATCGTCGGGCAAATCTGGTTCGACCTCGAACTGCCCGATTATATGTCAGACATCACCACCCTGGTCGAGACGCCGGGCAGCGCAATGGCGGACATCTGGGTCGCCGGCGGCAAGATGCTGCTGGTCTCGCTCGGCTCGGTCTGCTGCGCCATCATCACCGGCTATATCGCGGCGCGCGTGGCCTCCAGCTTCGGCCAGCGCCTACGCTCGCTCGAATTTCGTAAGGTCGAATCCTTCGGCCCGGCCGAAATGAGCAAGTTCTCCACGGCCAGCCTCATCACCCGCTCCACCAACGACATCACGCAAATCCAGATGTTCATCACCATGGGTCTGCAGCTCATTGTCAAGTCGCCGATCATGGCCGTGTGGGCTGTCTGCAAGATTGCCGGCGAGGGCTTCGAATGGACGGTCGCCACGGCCATAGCGGTCGTGATTCTGCTGGTCGCTGTCGTAATCCTCATGGCACTGGTCATGCCGAAGTTCAAGGCCATGCAGAGGCTCACCGATAACATCAACCTCGTGGCCCGCGAGAATCTCACTGGTCTGCGGGTGGTGCGCGCCTACAACGCCGAGGACTACCAGGAGTCCAAATTCACCAAGGCCAACAAGGATCTGACCGATACGCAGCTGTTCACCAACCGCACCATGGCCATCATGATGCCGCTGATGAACACGGTGATGAACGGCCTTATGCTCGCCGTCTACTGGATTGGCGCCTACCTGATCGAGGCCGCCGAGCTTACCGACAAGCTCACCGTGTTCTCCAACATGGTGGTGTTCTCCAGCTACTCCGTGCAGGTGATTATGAGCTTCCTGCTGATGAGCATGGTATTCGTGCTTTGGCCGCGCGCCGACGTGTCCGCACAGCGCGTGATGGAAGTGCTCAACACCGAGCCGATTGTGAAAAACGGCACCAAGCGCGCGGCCGATATCGCAAAGACCGGGCAGACGGGCACTGTGGAATTCAAGAACGTGAGCTTCACCTACCCGGATTCGCGCGAGGCCATGCTGCAGGGCATCAACTTCAAAGCCGAGAAGGGCCAGACCGTGGCGTTCATCGGCTCTACCGGCTCGGGCAAGTCGTCGCTGATTAATCTCGTGCCGCGCTTCTACGACGTGTCCGCCGGGCAAGTGCTCGTCGACGGTGTGGACGTGCGCGACTATGACATGGTCGCCCTACGCGACAAGATCGGCTACGTGCCGCAGCGCTCCGTATTGTTCAAGGGCACCGTGGCCGGCAATATCAGCTATGGCGACAAGCCCGGCGAGAACGACGCGGTCGAACTCGCGGATACCTCTACTCCCGCCGGCCGTAAGCGTGAGGCGCTTCAGCTGGCCGCCGATGCCGCCAACGACGGCAAGTTGACAGACGAACAGATGAGCCGTGTCAAGGCCGCTGCCGACGTGGCCCAGGCCAGCGAATTCGTCAACCGCATGGACGGCGGATTCGATTCGCCGATCGCACAAGGCGGCTCGAACGTGTCCGGTGGCCAGAAGCAGCGTCTGTCCATCGCCCGCGCCGTCTACCGTCATCCGGAAATCCTGATTTTCGATGACTCGTTCTCTGCGCTCGACTTCAAAACCGACCGTGCGGTGCGAGACGCGCTCGCCGAGGAAGCCAAGGATTCCACCAAGCTCATCGTGGCCCAGCGCATCGGCACGATCATGAACGCCGATCGCATCGTGGTGCTTGACGAGGGCAAGGTTGTGGGACAAGGCACACACAAGGAGTTGCTCGAGAACTGCGAAGTGTACCGACAGATTGCCGAATCCCAGCTGAGTGAATCGGAACTGACTGCGTAACTTAGATGGCTTCCGCTGGCGGGAGCTGTCGAGCATAGCGAGACTGAGGGTGGTCTCTGAAGCCTCCTCTCAGTCACTTCGTGACAGCTCCCCTCCAGAGGGGAGCCAAGAGACAAAGGACTTAAGAAACAATGCCAAGAGGACCTATGGGCCGCGGAGGTGCGGTCGAAAAACCACAGGATTTCGGCAAAGTCATGGGCAAACTCGTCCGCTTTTGCCGCAAATACGTTCCTGCCATCATTGTCGCGCTTGTGCTGGGCGCGGCTGGCACCATCTGCCAGATTATCGGCCCGGACAAGCTCAAGGACATGACCAATGAGATCACCAAAGGTCTGCCTGCGGTAGTGCATGGCAAGCCGGTGCTCAATTCCATCGACATGGGCGCGGTTGCTCGTATCGGCTGGCTGCTTGTGGTGCTGTATGTGGGCTACGCGTTGCTCAGCTACATTCAGAGCTGGATGATGGCCACCGTTACGCAGCGCACTGCGCAGGAGTTGCGTGAGTCGATCAGCAAGAAGATCAACAAGCTGCCGCTCAGTTACTTCGACAAAGTCAGCTACGGCGACGTGCTTTCTCGCGTCACCAACGATGTGGACGCTATCGGCCAGACGCTGGGCCAGTCGCTCGGATCGCTGATCACATCCGCGACGCTGTTCGTGGGCGCATTGGTCATGATGTTCTACAACAACTGGATCATGGCGCTGTGCGCAATCGGTTCAAGCATCATCGGCCTGATCATCATGATGGTCATTATGAAGGCCTCGCAAAAGTACTTCACCCGCCAGCAGGTCGCGTTGGGTGATGTGAACGGCCATGTGGAGGAGATGTACGCCGGTCACACCATCGTCAAGGCATACAACGGCGAGGCAGATTCTATTCGTCGGTTCGAGCGCTACAACGCGGATCTGTACGATTCCGGCTGGAAGTCGCAGTTCTTGTCTGGTCTGATGATGCCGCTGATGAACTTCGTCGGTAATTTCGGCTATGTGGTGGTGTGCGTGGTGGGTGCCGCGCTCGCCATGGACGGCCAGATCGAATTCGGCGTGATCGTGGCGTTCATGATGTATATCCGCCTGTTTACGCAGCCGCTCTCGCAGTTTGCGCAGGCGTTCCAGAACCTGCAGCGTTGCGCCGCCGCATCCGAACGCGTATTCGGATTCCTCGAAGAGTCGGAAATGGCTGACGAATCCGGCAAGCAGGCGCTGCTTGGCGCTCAAGGCCATGAGGTGCACGGCGATGTGGAATTCAGTCACGTGCGCTTTGAATATGAGGCCGGCAAGCCGATTATCAACGACTTCTCCGCTTCTGTCTCCTCCGGTCAGAAGGTTGCTATTGTGGGCCCGACCGGTGCCGGTAAGACCACTATGGTCAACCTGCTTATGCGCTTCTACGAGATTGCCGGTGGCTCGATCGCCATCGACGGCGTGGACACCAAGTCCGTGCCGCGCTGGAATGTGCACGACCAGTTCTCCATGGTGCTGCAGGATACCTGGATCTTTAATGGCACTGTGCGCGAGAACATCGCCTACTCCAAGCCGGGCGTTACGGATGAGCAGATCATCAGCGCATGCAAAGCTGTGGGATTGCACCACTACATCATGTCGCTGCCGAACGGCTACGACACCGTGCTCGACGAGAATTCGTCGCTGTCCGCCGGCCAGAAGCAGCTGCTCACCATTGCCCGCGCAATGGTACAGGACGCACCGATTCTGATCCTCGATGAGGCCACATCTTCGGTCGATACCCGTACTGAAGAGTTGATTCAGAAGGCCATGGACGCGTTGACCGTGGATCGTACCTCCTTCGTGATCGCGCACCGCCTCTCCACGATTCGCGACGCCGACATGATTCTCGTCATGAATCACGGCGATGTGATCGAACGCGGCACGCATGAGGAGTTGCTGGCTGCTGGTGGCTTCTACGCTGATTTGTACAACAGCCAGTTCGCGTTGGCGGGCTGACGGCTGAACTATCGCATGAAAAAGCTGCCCGGAAAATCGGGAGACTGGGCAGCGGAGCGGTCGGCGGTGAGGATGGCGCATTCGAATGGAAAGTGTGCGCGCAGCTGGGCGGCCGGGGTGGTGAAGAGGGCGGTGGCAAGGCCGTCAGCTTGGGCGGTAGCCAAAGATGGCGGCGTAGCGGCAACCCATGTGGCGGCTACGCTGTGAACCGGCACACCGTCGATGGCGTTGAGCAGATGGTGGAGTTGATGGCCGGCGGCATCGGTCCAGTGTCGGCGGCTGGGGGAGCTTGCGCAGAACGCGCCTTGGCTGATCTCTGCCACGCCGACGGCGTTAGCCGGATCGGAGGGATCTTCAAGGGCGATGGTGATTGGTTCGCTCGTGTGCACCAGCAAATCGCCGCCGGCGTCGATGACATATCGGAGGTCGCTCTGGGCCACCCCCAGCCTTTCCGCAATCAGATCCACCAGATAGCCCTTGCCGCATGCGCCGAAGTCGAGTGCGACCGGGCCATGCGTAACCAACGTTGTGCCATGGTGCTCGATGGCGTGATCCCATGTGGCCCGCCCATGAATCGCACCTGTGTGTTCAGCGGCATTGGGTTCGTTCACAGATGAATATGATTTGTCATATCCCAGCCGAATCAGATCTTCGCCCACGCATGGGTCAATCGCCCCATTGGTAGCAGAAAACAAGTGGTCATACAGGTCAAATAGATTCATCGTCCAGTCAGGAAAATCGAATGTGCCGCCGTGCGTGGCCACGCGCATCTGACCCACAATCGAGTCACCTTTAAATCGAGACAGTACGTTTTCGTAATCGGAAATGAGGTCTTCGATGTGCTGGTGCAGGTCACCGCCCAGCGCGCTCGCGGTATGCAACAGCAGGCCGGTTCCCAAGGCATTGGGGAACGCGGCGGTGTGCGGCAATTGCTCGGTTAGGCCTGTCATGCCTACTATCGTAGGGCGTGTGGCTGCGCGGCTGCAAGGCGCTGCGCTGTGCGGTGTATACTGAATCTTGACACTGTGTCAATGTTGATTCGGGGGGTATGAGAATGGACAATGCAACAGCGGTAAGTGCAACGAATGTGTCCGGTGGCTCGTTGCAATCGACTATCAAGGATTTGCCCATTGCCAAAGTGTGGGCCTTCGCGGTCGGCCAGTTCGGCTGGGCGCTGCTTTCCGGCATCATCTCCAACTGGCTCGTCTACTTCTACCAGCCCGATCAGGAGACCATCTCCCAAGACCAGACCGTGTTCGTGCCGCAGGGTCTCGTGGTGCTTGGGCTAGTAACCGTGGTGGGAGGTATCACCGCATTCGCCCGATTCTTCGATGCTTTCGTGGACCCGGCCGTGGCCTCCCTGTCCGACCGCTGCGATTCCAAAGCCGGCCGCCGCATGCCCTTCCTGAAATTCGCGGCCCTGCCGCTCGCCGTGGTCACCGTACTCGTGTTCTGGAGTCCGATCAACGGCACCAGTTGGGTCAACGCGGCATTCCTGTTCGTCACTGTTATCGGCTACTACATTGCCCTCACGTTTTACTGCACGCCGTACAACGCGCTCATCGCCGAGCTCGGTCACGATTCCAAGCAGCAGTTGACCATCTCCACCGCCATCTCCTTCACCTGGGTGGCCGGCACCGCCATCGCCTATGTGGCGCCGGTGATTTGGGGCGCATTCGTGCCGATGATGGGGCGCATCACCGCCATCCGCGTGACCTTTACCATCATGGCTGCCGTGGCGTTCGCCTGCATGCTTGTGCCGCCGCTGGCCATTCGCGAGAAGGACTACATCAACTCGCAGCCCACCTCCGAATCGACCATTGAATCCCTGAAGCAGACCTTTTCCGACGGTGAATTCCGCAAGTTCGTATGCTCCGACGTGGTCTACTGGGTGGCCATCACCACGTTCCAGACCGGCCTGCCGTTCTTCGTGACCAGTCTGCTGAAACTGCCGGAAACCACCACGACCATCTACTTTGTACTCATGACCGGCGTCTCGGTGCTGTTCTATCTGCCGGTCAATATCCTGGCTAACCGTGTGGGCAAAAAGCGCTTGTTGCTTATCGCTTTTGTGATTTTCACCTGCGCGTTCGCCTTTGCCGGTGCACTCGGCTCCGGTGTACTCGCCTTCATGCCGGCCATGGCCCAGGGTCTGACGCTTTCAGTGGTGGGTGCGATTCCGATGGCTGCATTCGGCATCCTGCCGCAGGCCATCGTGGCGAATATCGCTGATGCCAGTTCCAAGACCACGGGCCAAGATCGTCAGGGCATGTTCTACGCGGCTCGTACTTTTGCTATGAAAATGGGGCAGTCCGTGGCCATGTTGCTGTTCACCGGAGTGTCCACCATCGGCATGGCATCCGGCGCGGGCTACCGTATCGCCGCCGTGTGCGCGGCTGTGCTGTGTGGATTGGGCGGCATTGTGTTCGCGTTCTATAACGAGAAGAAGGTGTTGCACGTGCTGGGGGCATAGGCATAGTGCAGTTGCGGCTGGATTGGCTTGATTGATTCGACCAGCCAGCTGGCATACGTTTTTCAGACTATTTCGGCTCTTGTCTGGAAAATGTGCACTGCTGTGTGCTCAGTGTGCGTTCTTCCAGATTTTTGGGAAAATAGTCTGTCTGCCGACACCTTGCCCGAATTGCGTTTGACTGCACCCCGTATTATATTTGTGCGAGTTGCTTTGCGGAGCAAAGTAACATCCAAGGGGCTGTAGCTCAGTTGGTAGAGCGCTTCGTTCGCATCGAAGAGGTCGCGGTTTCGACTACCGTCAGCTCCACGAGACCCTCTGCATTCATTCCACCGCAGAGGGTCTTTTCATTTTGAAAGTAGACCTCAAAAATGCAAAGCGCAGAGAAAGCTCGTTGGTGAAGGGTCATTCTGCACTTCGAGGGGCTGATTTGGTGTTTGCTGGAGGTCTACCTCCGTTTCAAGGGGCTGGTCGTTAAGTAGACATGTCTCCAAAACGGCGAAATATCATTGATAGCAGGCCGTTCCTACTCACGTTTTGACGTTTGGGGAGCCCCTCGAAACGGAAGTAGATCTCCGGAACATGTGAAATCAACCCCTCGAAGTGCAGAATGCTCCTGATCCCACAGCAGATTGCTCTTTGGCTTGGGCAATACTGGGAGTATGACAAGCGCAGATGAGTTGAATGAACAGCGTGACGCTGAACAGAGCGTCGCACAAGTGTCTGAACGCAACGATGGGAACGATGGGATTGATGCCGGCGAACCTGCCGCTTCCCAAACTCGCGAGTCGGCTGTGACTATTCCTGCTGGCACTGTGGTACTCGCTGCGACCCCAATCGGCAACGTCGGCGACGCTTCTGCTCGTCTGGTGGCTTTTTTGGAACGTGCCGACATCGTAGCCGCAGAAGACCCCCGCCGCTTGTTCGACCTGGCTCGCCGCCTCGGCGTCTATGTGAACGGCCGAGTCGTCGCCTACCATGACCACAACGAGCGAGACAAGGCCGACGGTTTGCTTGATCAGGTCGAAACCGGTGCGACCGTGCTCGTCGTTTCCGACGCCGGCATGCCCACCATCAACGATCCAGGCCTGGCCATTGTGCGCCGCGCCATTGAACGCGGCCTGCCCGTCACCTGCGCGCCTGGCCCCTCTGCCGTGCTTGACGCGCTTGCCCTTTCCGGCCTGCCCACCGATCGCTTCTGCTACGAGGGATTCCTGCCGCGCAAGCATGCCGAACGAGTGCAATACCTACGCACACTGTTGGGCGAACGCCGCACCATTGTGTTTTACGAGACGCCTCACCGCATCGCCGATTCGATGGATGATCTGCTTGACGCATTCGGCCCGAACCGTCCGATGGCGCTGTGTCGGGAGCTCACCAAGGATTATGAGCAAATCCGGCGAGGTCCAATCGGAGAGATTCGCCAGAGTGTGATTGACGATCCGCCGCGCGGCGAGATGGTACTGGTCATCGGCGGCGCTTCCAGTGAAGAGGCCGAGGCCGCCGCGCCCAGCACGTTGAGCGTGGAAGATATGGCCGTGCTGGCTATCGACCGTGCGTTGGAGGATGGTCTGCGTATCAAGGACGCCATCGCGCAGGTGGTGCAGGAGCATCCGTTGGCCGATGGTTCGCTGGCCAATCGCAAGCAAGTGTATGCGGCGGTGTTGGAGATTAAGGGGTAGGATCCGCGTATTTACATGATGCCGTTGGTTGGCGCTTGCGATTGACGTGGATAATTGATGGCATCTGTAATGATTGAGATTCCGCGGTAATTTGCCGGGGGGATGAGACTTGCGGCAGCATTATTCCTCCTCCATCGATTCCAGTAGAACCGCCAGCGCCCGCTTCACTCCTGGTCCGCCCGCCTGCGAGATGAATTCCAACAATGCCGCATCCGCCCGAGGATTGGCAATAAGCCAGCGCCTGAGTTCGGGCGCATGCTGGGCGATATGCCACAGCACTTCGATTGGCGTATCCGGCGAACAGGCTACGGATGGGGTCAATGCGATTGGCGGCGATGGTGGGGCATCATGATTGACAGCAGCGCTCGCGTGTGGGCTACGCGATTGAATATCAGAAGCGCGCGGTAGCCGCTGCGCTTGATGCAGACGGTCAAGTCGCCGGGAAGCATGGCGGCCGGTTATGCGCATTGCTCTAAGGCCGGTTCGGACTCCCGTTGCAATGATTCGAAAAATATCCGTGCGCGACCGGCATGCTTATGATGCCGGTGCTCTTTGATGATTTGCAGGCATTCGCTGGCACGGAAACTGTATGCGGTCATCAAGCGGCATACCAACGTATTGATGGCGGACGGGTCCGGCGCATCGTCCATGCCCATCACCAGGTCACAGGCTGTACGCTGCGGTGTGGTGACAGGAAGATTGCCCAGTCGAATAATGTGCTCTGGCGACGTGACCCGCCTGAATACGCGGATGCGGCGGCCTGCGGAAGTCGAACGAAAATGCGAAGTGGAAATCACGTCAATGGTTCTCGGAAAATCCGGACCGCCAAGCCATACCCAGGCGGCAGTCAGCGCGCACGCCACGGTTCCGAACGGGGCGACCGTGGAGACAATCATCGCGCGGCCATATAGTGTGCTGGCGTGTTCGTTCCAGTAGCCAGCGGATTCGTCGAACTTTCGTATGGTGCCGAATGTTTCCAGCCGGCTTAAGCTGAGCGGTCCGGGCAGATCTTTGGTGAACAGCACGGGCGGCACTGATGGGCTGACGGTGGTGTGCCGAGCGGTGCCGGCGTTGGCTATGGTGCTCGTCATCGAGCGATTTGGTGCATTCATGTGCCCGACCATACGCATAGTTTGCGCTCGGGCGCTACCGGATAGGCGAAAACGGTGGATAAGTGGATAATTCCGACTGCCGTGCCGAGATTGTGGACAATGCTGTGGGCGGTTTGTTGAGGGGGCTGCGCAATGGTTGGTAATCCACATGTTTAGGCATGCTCTTTGTGCTGTGCATCGGCATTTCGACGGGCTTTCCGCGCGTTGCTTATGCGTGTGCCCGGCGTGTCCCCGCCGCGCCGGATAATCAAACATTATGAGTCATGTTTTGGTGAATGTTGCTTGGCCGTATGCTAACGGCCCCCGTCATATTGGTCATGTCGCAGGATTTGGTGTGCCCTCCGACGTTTACGCGCGTTACGAGCGCATGAAAGGCAATGATGTGCTCATGGTCTCCGGCACCGATGAGCACGGTACCCCGATTCTCGTTGAGGCGGAGAAGGAAGGTCTCACGGCCCAGGAGCTGGCCAACCGCTACAACCGTGTGATCGCCAAGGACCTGTGCGACCTCGGCCTGAGCTACGACCTGTTCACCCGCACCACCACCGGCAATCACGAGCACGTGGTGCAGGAGATGTTCAAGCAGTGCTTGGAGAACGGCTACATCTACAAGGGCACCCAGCAGGTGGCCATCAGCCCCTCCACCGGCCGTACCCTGCCCGACCGCTACATCGAGGGCGAGTGCCCGATCTGCCATGCCGAAGGCGCGCGCGGCGACCAGTGCGACGCCTGCGGCAACGAGCTCGACCCGGACGAGCTCATCAACCCGGTTTCCAAGATCAACGGCGAAACCCCGCGCTTTGAGCAGACCGAACACTACTTCCTCGACCTGCCGGCGCTCGCCGAAGCCAACAAGGCTTGGCTGGAGACCCGCAAGGGCTGGCGTACCAACGTCATCAATTTCTCGCTTGGCCTGTTCAAGGAAGTCAAGCCGCGCGCCATCACCCGCGACATCGACTGGGGTATTCCGGTGCCGGTCAAGGGTTGGATCGACAACCCGAACAAGAAGCTGTACGTGTGGTTCGACGCCGTGATCGGCTACCTGTCGGCCTCCATCGAATGGGCCCGCCGCCAGGGCGACCCGGAGAAGTGGCGCGAATGGTGGAACGACCCGAAGTGCCCGGCCTACTACTTCATGGGCAAGGACAACATCACCTTCCACTCCCAGATCTGGCCGTCCGAAATGCTCGCATACAACGGCAAGGGCTCCAAGGGCGGCGAAACCGGCCCGATGGGTCCGCTCAACCTGCCTGAGCAGGTGGTGGCCAGCGAGTTCATGACCATGGAAGGCAAGAAGTTCAGCTCCTCCCGCGGCATTGTGATCTATGTCAAGGACATCCTCGCCCGCTACCCCGTGGACGCCGTGCGCTACTACATTTCCGTGGCCGGCCCCGAATCCTCTGATTCCGACTTCACCTGGGCCGAGTTCGTGCGCCACAACAACGAGGAGCTCGCCTCCTCCTGGGGCAACCTGGTCAACCGCGTGGCCAACCTCATCAACAAGAACTTCGGCGAGATTCCGCCGCTGGACGAGGATTCGATGACCAACGAAGACCGTGGCCTTCTGGAAGAGACTTCCGCTGCGTTCGACGTGGTCGGCTCCTCCATCGAAACCCACCACCAGAAGCACGCCCTATCCGAGGCGATGCGCGTGGTCGGCGACATCAACAAGTACATTTCTGCCACCGAACCGTGGAAGATTAAGGACGACCAGGCCCGTCTCGGCACCGTGCTGCACGTGGCCGCCCAGGCCGTGTCCGACGCGAACCATCTGCTCGCACCGTTCCTGCCGCATTCCGCACAGAAAGTGTGGGAGGCGCTCGGCGGCACTGGTACATTCTCGCCGCTGCCCGAGCTCAAGGAAGTCGAGGATCTCGACAAGCCCGGCTTCACGTACCCGATCATCACCGGCGACTACGAGCTCGGTGTGAACGTGCACCCGTGGAAGAGCGAGGCGATCGAGGTCGGTGCCGTGGTGCCCAAGCCCACGCCGATCTTCGCCAAGATCCCGACCGAGGCCGTGGAAGAGGAGCTGGCTCGCTTCGACAAGGCACTGGCTGCTCGCCGCGCCGCCGAGGCCGAGCGTCTGGCCGCCGAGAAGGCCAAGCTCGCCGCCGAGTGATTCGACGTCGTTAGTCCATAGCTGACGGGCCGCATTCCTTTCGCCGCATTGCGTGGCGATGGGGTGCGGCCCGTTTCATTATGTGCGATTAGGACCGGCACATTGTGCGTCCATGCTCTTGATGCGGGGTGCCCCCTGTGCTCATAGTGTCATTCGGCTTTGGACACGAGAATGCCCAGAGCGTAAGACCCGACATAGTTGTGCCGGTTGTCGGGCAGCGTTACAAACCCGTCACAGTTTGCCAAGACTTTTCCCAGACAAGCACATCGAATCCCCAAGAATGAGACGGTTATATAGAACATGTCAACGGAATGAAGTTCATACCGGTGGCGAGGTTCTTCCGAACCCCATAACTGAACCCTTCTTCTCTCTTCTCTCTCACCCGGCGGTCCCCTCCGCCGGGTTTCTTTTTTTGACTGCTGGTTGCGTGATGAGACCCGAATTGTGGCGGAGTTTTCTTCTACCTATGGTGAGGAACTGTTGCGTTCATTGAACGAAGGGAAGACCATGTATACCGTCACATTTCCGGGCAACCTGACTCAAGCGGAATCGGCCTTGGTCAAGCGAGGCACCATACAGATTGCCGCGTTGCTGGCCGCAAAGATCACCGGCCGCGGTCTCATCATCAACGACGGCGACATCGAATACTCATGGGATTTCATCCTGGTCGACGCCAGCAGCGATGAACAGAACACCTTTGACGAGCGACTATTGCGGATGCTGTCCGACTACATCCACGCCGGATTTCCCGATGCCGTGGTCCGCTACACCAAGCACGAGGCGCCAAAGCTCAGTAAATAAACGTGAATGCCCCTCCTCTCTGAACAGAGAGAAGGGGCATTCGAATATATGCTCCCGCCAGCGGGAGCTAAGAGAAAACGTTAGCGGCAGCGGCGGGTCAGCGGCTGCCAGGGGTCGAGCTCGACCGGTTCGGCGGTGAGCAGGGCGCGGGTGGCGTCGTCGAGGTATTCCTTGCGGATGATGAGCTCGGTGACGTAGCGGTCGAACCAGGCGTCGGACATGACGTAGTAGCCGTCCTTGCCGGCGTCCTTGCCCCAGCTGTTCTCCACCTTCCAGCGGTTCGGCTTGCCGTCCTCGCCGAGGTTCACGCCGGTGAAAGTCATGGCGTGGTTGCTCGGGCTGTCGCCGTATTCAAGGCCGTGGGCCTTGTCGCCGGTGAACTCGGTGCCGAACAGCTGGTCGACGCGCACCACGGACTGGTCGAAGAAGCCGTCCTTGCGCAGCGCGAACTGCGTGCAGTCGCAGGCGAACCAGATTGGGTGGCCGGCGGTGAGCTGGTCAAGCGCGGCCTTCTTGAACACGTCCAGCGGCACGTTGACGAACTCCATATCGCCCGCCTCGGCCACGTTCGCGCTGAAGCGGATGCGGTAGCGCTGGTTGAACGGACGGTTCTTGAGCGGGGCGTTGGCCAGCGTCGCGAAATCGTTGACGTCCACCGGCACGTACTTCTTGTAGAACTCAAGCGGGGTGATGCCGATCTCGCGAATCTGCGGGCGCTCGTCCTTGCCGGTTTTCGGCTTGTCGGACTTGTCCTTATCGCACTTGCAGGCCTTGGCGTCGGATTTGCCCTCGCATTTGCAGGAGTCGCCGCACTTGCAGGATTCGGCCTTGCCGTCTGCGTCGGCCTTGCACTTGCAGGCCTTGCCGTCGCACTTCTTATCGTCCTCGGCGTCATCCTTGGTGCGCGCGAAGAAGTCGAACTTCTCCGGCGGCTCGCCAAGCGACACGGCGCAGATGCGGTACACGGTGCCCATGTACTCGTCCTTCAGCGTGCGCAGCTCGTCCTCGCCAGCGCCCGCAGCCGAACGGCGGCGCAGCTCGGCCGCGAACTCGCGCAGCTTGGAGTTGAGGTACTGCTTGAAATCGTCGGAATTACGGGAGTTCTCGGACTCCGGGTAGGCGCTCTTGGGCGCCAGACCGTACTTGTTCACCAGCGCGGCGAACATCTGCCACCAGCCGCCGTCATCGGACGGGCCCCAGTTGATGGCCTCGAACAGGCGCGAGTCGGTGGGCTCGTCGAGCGTGCGCAGCACGTTCTCCATATAGGTGTTCGACTTCTCCATCGCATCCCAGAAGAACAGGTAGGTCTCGGAGAACTCGAAGTCCTCAAGGTTCCAGCGATGCATAAGCTCGTAGCGCAGCGTGTTCAGGGAGGCGAACATCCAGCAGCGGCCGGAACGCTCCTGATTGGTGATCGAACCCTGCTTGAGTTCGATGGAGAAGTCGCGCGGCAGCGCACGCACGCCGCGATAGTCGGTGGCCGCCTTGAGCACGCCGGCTGAAACCGCCGCGTCCGCCGCGATCAGGTTGGCGCGGTCCTTGTTGAAGTCTTCGGTGTACGTACGCAGAAGTTCGGGTTTGATGGCCCGTGCGCTGGCGTCTGTCGTCATGATGCCCCTGTCTGATGCTGATGATGCTGATGGATAATCCGTTGCCGGCGGCGGGGACTGTCACCATCCGGGCCGGCGGACTGCTGACACGAAAGTATAAAGCATGTCCAGCAAAGGCTCAGGAAATACAAAATTAACAAACGGATGTTTGCCCAATATGCAGTAAGTGTTTTCGCGGTTTTCCGTACAGGAAAAAGTCGGAAAAGTCAATACCCATATTCCATATATTGAACTTAATTTGTGGTTTTGAGCGGGGGGGGGTATCACTTTTCCAGTTATTTGGGAGGTGGTTGGGTGTTCAAGTACATCATCAAGCGCATTGTGAACTACGTGATCATGCTGTTCGTGGCAGTATCGATGACGTATTTCCTGGCCAGCGCATTCATGGATCCGCGTTCGAACTACATGTCGCGCAATCCGCATCCGCCGATCGCGTCGATTAACCGGTCGCTCGATCTGGCCAACATCAACGACCAGACGCCGGTCGTCATCCGCTATTTCCGCTGGCTCAAGGGCATCCTCACCCAGTGGAACTGGGGCCTGAGCCCGGATCAGTCGCCGGTGGCGCCGGCCATCGCCTCCCGTATCTCCGCTTCGCTGCAGCTGGTGACGCTCGCCACCGTGCTCGCCATCCTCTTCGGCGTGAGCATCGGCGTGTACACGGCCATCCGCCAGTACAAGTGGCAGGACCGCGTACTCAACACCACCGCAACGTTCTTCCTGGTGGTCCCGGCCGCCGTCATGGGCCTGATGGTGGTGCTGCTGGCCATCAACTTCAACAACATCGTGGGCAGCCGCGCGTTCTACGTGACCGGCCTGCACTCCTACCAAGGCTCCAACCCGGTGCTTTGGGTGTTTGACTATCTGCAGCACCTGATCCTGCCCACCATCGTGATGACGATTCCGGGCATGGTGGGCTACCACCTCACCCAGCGCACGTATCTGCTCGACACCATGAACGCCGACTACGTACGCACCGCCCGCGCCAAGGGCCTGACGCTCAACGCGGCCATTCGCCGCCACGCACTGCGCACCTCGCTGATCCCGACCGCCGTGGACGTGGCCTTCTCCATCGCCGGTGTGTTCACCGGCGCGGTGATCACCGAAAACGTGTTCGCTATCAACGGCTTGGGCATGTACTTCACCCAGACCATCGCCAACAACGACATCAACGGTGCCGTGGCCGTGGCCGCGTTCGGTGGCGTGTGCACGCTGACCGGCGCGCTGCTGGCGGATATCTTCTCCGCCTGGCTTGACCCGCGCATCCGACTGAGCTGAGCCCCGCGCAAAGGACGATCAAACATGATGAACGACAACGAGAACATGGTCTCCGACGCCGTTGCCCAGGATATGGAACTCACCGATCCGCAGGGCAGCGAACCGCAGTCCGCCGACGCCAAGAACGCCCAGGAGGCTTCCAGCGCCGACGACTTCCACCGCACCGGCCGCATGCAGCTGTACGTGCGCCGCTTCATGCGCCGCCCCTCGGCCGTGGTGGGTCTGGTGGTGCTGATCCTGCTGATTCTTTTGGCGATTTTCGGCTCGAAATTCTCCCAGTGGAGCTACGACGAGCCCGATTTCGCCGCCCTCGCCTCGCCGCCGTCCGCCCAGCACTGGCTGGGCACCACGGTCGGTGGCTCGGATATGTACGCGATGATTATCCGTGGCCTCGGCCGCTCGCTGACCATCGGTATCTTCAGCTCCATCGGCACCACGATCATCGCCGCCCTGGTGGGCACGGCCGTGGCGTTCTTCGAAGGCTGGTTCGAGAAGGTCGGCATGTGGCTGCTGGATATGCTGCTCGTCGTGCCGTCCTTCCTGCTCATCGCCCTGATCGTCGGCATGGCGGCCGGCGGCAGCGACTGGCTGTGGCTGGCCATCGGCCTGACCGCGTTCGGCTGGGTTGGCTATGCGCGTACGCTGCGCACGCTGACCCTGAGCCTGCGCGACCGCGAATACATCCGCGCGGCGAAGTTCATGGGCGTGCCGTCCTTCACCATCATCGTGCGCCACCTGGTGCCGAACCTGGGTTCGGTGCTGGTCATCAACACCGTGCTCGGCGTGATTGGCGCGGTCAACAGCGAGACCTCGCTGAGCTTCCTGGGCCTGGGCATCAAGGCGCCCGACACCTCGCTCGGTACGCTGCTCAACGCCGGCCAGTCCGTGGTGCAGACCTCGCCGTGGGTGCTGGTCTTCCCGTCCGTGGTGCTGATCGTCCTGACCTTCTCCGTGCAGCTGATCGGCGACGGCCTGCGCGACGCCATCGACCCGTACTCCCGCTCCGGCGGCAAGGCCGAGTGAGAGGGGAGACGGGCATCATGAGCGACGAACGCAACGCAAGCAACGTAACAACCAACACCAACCCCGACACCACAGGAGCGCAAGGCATGGCATCCGAACCGGTGATTTCAGTACGCGACCTCACCGTCAGCTTCGCTTCCGAAGCCGGCACCGTGCGCGCGGTGCGCGGCATGAACTTCGACCTGTACCCCGGCAAGACCCTCGGCATCGTGGGCGAGTCCGGCTCCGGCAAGTCCGTGACCTCCATGGCCATCATGGGCCTGCTGGACAAGAACGCCAGCGTCAAGGGCTCCATCACCTACCACGGCGAGGAATTGCTCAGCAAGTCCGATCTTGAGATGAGCGAGATTCGTGGCAAGGGCATCGCCATGGTCTTCCAGGACCCGCTCTCCGCTCTGACCCCGGTGTTCTCCATCGGCGACCAGATCAAGGAAGCGCTGGTCACCCACAATCCGAAGATGACCGAACAGCAGATTCACGACCGCTCCATCGAGCTCATGAACCTGGTCGGCATCCCGGACCCGGAGGACCGCCTGAAGTCCTTCCCGCACGAGTTCTCCGGCGGCATGCGCCAGCGCGTGATGATCGCCATGGCCATTGCCAACGACCCGGACGTGATCATCGCCGACGAACCGACCACCGCACTGGACGTGACGATCCAGGCCCAGGTGCTCGAAGTGCTGCGCAAGGCCCAGCGTGAAACCGGCGCGGCCGTCATCTTCATCACCCACGATCTGGGCGTGATCGCCGGCGTGGCCGACGACATCGTCGTCATGTACGCCGGCCGCCCGGTCGAGAAGGCGGACGTCGACTCCATCTTCGACCACCCGGCCATGCCGTACACCATGGGCCTGCTGGGTGCCGTGCCGCGTTCCGACCGCGAACGCAACAGCCGTCTGGTGCCGATTCCGGGCTCCCCGATGAACCTGGTCAACATGCCCAAGGGCTGCCCGTTCGCGCCGCGCTGCCCGCTGGCCACCGACATATGCCACACCACCGAGCCGGCCATGGAGCCGGTGCCGGGCCGCCCGGGCCAGTTCGTGGCCTGCCACCGCACCCAGGAGATCGTGGACAAGGGCCTGACCTTCCACGACGTGTACACGGTGGCCGAGGCCGCCAAGTCGAAGTTCGCTGGCATCCCGCGCGACGAACGCAAGATGGTGCTCGACGTCAAGCACATGCGCAAGACCTTCCCGCTGACCGCCGGCGGCTTCCTGCGTCGCAAGATCGGCGAGGTCAAGGCCGTGGACGACGTGACGCTGGACGTGCGCGAAGGCGAGACCGTGGCGCTCGTGGGCGAGTCCGGCTCGGGCAAGTCCACCACGCTCATGGAGATCATGGAGTTCAAGCAGCCGCAGGACGGCGAGATCGAGATGTTCGGCACCAAGCTCGAACACAAGATTCCGCGCGAGAAGCGCCGCGAGCTGCGTTCGGCCGTGCAGTATGTCTTCCAGGACCCGATGAGTTCGCTCGACCCGCGCCTGCCGATCTACGACATCCTGGCCGAGCCGATGAAGGTCCAGCACTACTCCAAAGAGCAGATCCGCGAACGCATCGGTGAACTCATGCGTCTGGTGGAGCTGAACCCCGACCAGGTGGACCGCTTCCCCACGCAGTTCTCCGGCGGTCAGCGCCAGCGCATCGCCATCGCGCGTGCGCTGTCGGTCAACCCGAAGCTCGTGCTGCTCGACGAGCCGGTCTCCGCACTGGACGTGTCCATCCAGGCCGGCGTGATCAACCTGCTTGAGGACCTGCAGAACAAGCTGGGCGTGGCCTACCTGTTCGTGGCCCATAACCTGTCGGTGGTGCGCCATATCTCCAGCCGCGTGGCGGTGATGTACCTGGGCCGCATCGTGGAATCCGGCGACACCGAAGACGTGTTCGAGCACCCGTTGCACCCGTACACCCAGGCGCTCATCAGCGCCGTGCCGGTGCCGGACCCGAAGGCGGAACGCACCCGTCAGCGCATCGTGCTCGAAGGCGAGGTGCCCAGCCCCACCGAGACGTTCGAAGGCTGCCCGTTCATGGGCCGCTGCCCGCTCATGCCCAAGCTGAGCGCCGAACAACAGGCCCGCTGCCGTGGCGAACGCCCGGCGCTGCGGCCGTATGACACTTCCCGACCGAGCGGCCATCAGGTTGCATGCCATTTCGCATGACGGTCGGAACCATATAGAGGAGGAAATAACAATGAACAAGACACGTAAGCTGACCGCGCTCGCCGCGGCCACTGCGGCGCTTGCCATGCTGCTTGCCGGCTGCGGCGCGGGCAATGGCAACGGTTCCAGCAACGCCTCGAGCGCCACCGAACCGCCGGCCGGCATCGATTCGTCATACACCGGCGACCTGCCCATGCCGAAGGTCACCGAGCGCTACGACAACCACCAGAGCCGTGACAACGTCAAGGACGGCGGCACGCTGACCCTGTCCATCGTCGAAATCGGCCCGAACTGGAACTACCTGTCTTCCGACGGCAACACCGGCTACATGTCCGAGCTGTGGAGCTGGTACCAGCCCAGCCTGCTCATGACCGACCAGGTCAATGGCTCCCCGATTAAGGTGAACCCGGACTTCCTGACCGACATGAAGCTCGTGAGCAAGGACCCGATGGTCGTGCAGTACGACATCAACCCGAAGGCCAAGTGGAACGACGGCTCCGACATCGACTGGACCGCCTTCAAGGCCACGTGGGAAGCCAACAACGGCTCCAACCCGGACTACAACCCGCCGAGCACCGACGGCTTCGACCGTATCGCCAGCGTTGAGCAGGGCGACACCCCGAAGCAGGTCAAGGTGACCTACAAGACCCCGTACTACCCGTGGCAGGGAGTCTTCAGCACTCTGGTGAACCCGAAGGCCGCCGACCCGCAGACCTTCACCCAGGGCTGGGTGAAGAACCCGCACAACGAGTGGGCCGCCGGTCCGTACAAGGTCGACTCCTTCTCCGACTCCCAGGTCACCTTCGTGCCGAACGAGAAGTGGTGGGGCAACAAGCCGAAGCTGGACAAGATCGTCTACAAGCAGATGGCCGACACCGCCTCCCTCAATGCCTTCCAGAACGGCGAGATCGACGCCGTGGAGGCCTCCACCAAGGACGACATCAAGGCCATCCGCTCCGTCAAGGACGCCCAGCTGCGCATCGGCTACAGCACCAAGACCCGCGTGCTCCAGTACAACGGCAAGTCCAAGCCGCTCGACGACCTGCAGGTGCGCAAGGCCATCACCCAGGCCTTCGACGTGAACACCTACAACAACGTGCAGTTCCAAGGCCTGAACTGGAAGGCCGAGCAGCCGGGCTCCGAGCTGCTGCTGCCGTTCCAGAAGGGTTACGAGAACAACCTGCCCGCCGAGGCCAAGTACAACGTGGACAACGCCAAGAAAACCCTTGAGGCCGACGGCTACAAGATGGGCAAGGACGGCTACTACGCCAAGGGCGGCAAGACCCTTGAGATCTCCTTCACCTTCTTCGGTGACGACGCCACCCAGCAGGCCCTCGCCAACGCCTACCAGGCGATGATGAAGAAGGCCGGCATCAAGGTCAAGGTCGTGAACGTGGCCGAGTCCAAGTTCTCCGACACCGTGTCTTCCGGCAACTACCAGGTGCTGCCGATGGCTTGGCAGGCTCCGAGCGCCATGACCTTCGTGGTGTCCGCCCCGCAGCTGTACACCTCCGACGGTCCGTCCAACTTCACCTACGTGGGCAACGAAAAGATCGACAAGCTCGTCAAGGTGGCCGGTGGCCTCTCCGACTACGACGAGCAGACCAAGGCCGTCAACGCCGCCGAGAAGGAAGCCTTGAAGCTGTACGGCACCATCCCGGTCTCCAACCCGGCTTCGTACCTCGGTGCGAAGAAGGGCCTGGCCAACTACGGCCCGTCCGGCTTCGCCGGCAACCTGCCGCAGGACATCGGCTGGCAGAAGTGATGATGTCTGATCGGATGTCTATTGACATCTGACTGATGTCTGACTGACATGGCCACCGCGCCGGGAACGGTCGGCCGCACGCATCGACTGCATGGCTTTCGATGCCGGACGCGGCCTGCAGCGGTTCCCGGCGGGGTGTGACCGCGGCAGCATATGCCTTACACTCCTTATTTCTGCATATGATGCTGCGGTTGGGAAGCCTCCCGTTTGCGCGCTTATACGTCGCGCGCGAACGGGAGGCTTTTGCATACTTGCCGCGATTCCACCCCAGCAACGATTTGTCCACCTTGCTGCCCGCGCGGCTGAAACCGTATCCACCTTCCTCTTTCCGGATTTGTGACGCTGACGGTTGCCGAGCGTCACAAATCCGGGAGATAGTCGCCCTTACTTGTTGTCAGAACTTGGTGAGCCCGGATTTGCGGATATGGTCCTCCCAGCCATCCGGCTTAGGCAGTGTGACCAGTTCCCTCATTGTCACGGCAGGGATCGCGGCCGCCACGATGCACAAGCCCAAAGCCACGGACGTGACTGAGTAGCCCCAGCGTTGCATGGCGATGCCGGACAGAAATGTGATCGCCGGGGCCGCAATCGTCTCAATCATGCCCATGCCGGCGAATACGCGGCCCATATGCTCCTTGTTGATGAGCAATGATTGGAATCCGTTGATTACCGCATTGCCGGCCGGTAGGGCCAGCAACGAAATTGCCAGAAACGCCATACGCGCAAGAATCCACGGAGCCAGCGCCGCGCCGAGCGCGCCGATGCTCATCAGCACGTAGAACGATACGGCGACTATGCCGCCGCGCACATGCTGAACCAGCACGGAAGAGATGAGCGAGCCAACGATGACGCCCACAGACACAGAAACGTTCATGAAACTGGCTGACACCACATGTGATGGGTCGGAGCCGATCGAGAGCACCGTAATCAGCAGGAACGAGTTGAAGCACGCGAATGCCAGCGCGCTCGACAAAATCAGGCGACGTTCGAATCGCTCGCTAAGAAGCCAGCGGAATCCGGAAAACATCTCACGCCAATACTGTGACGCGGATGATGTCGTGGTCGTTGCCTGCTCATCAGCGGCCTGAGTGATGTTGGCCGCATCACCATTCTCATCGGCCTCATCGTCGGCAAGGGCGCGGCCCTCCGCATTGGTCCGCCCGCCACGATGCCAGTATTTTGTGATCCGCATCGCCGCCGCGGTTTCCAATAGATTCAGCAGCGCGCTGACTGCGAATGGCAGCCATAGACCGCCGCCGATCAATACGCCACCTACTGGTGCGCCGGCGAGTTCGAGGGCGGCATCGCGGCCATCATTGAGGCTTGACGCCTTGGGCAGCAATTGATCGGGAACGATGCCTCGTAGCATCGTGTTGCTCGTGGTTCCTAGGAGGCCTGAGCGTATGCCGAGGCATATCGCAAGTACCATCAGCACCGGGTATATGAGTAATCCCGCCCATCCTAGGGCCGCGCATATGCCGAACAGTGCGAAACCAATCAGGCCAAACGCAATCATAAGTTTTTTGCGGTCGTACTTATCTTGTACCACGCCACCTGGCAGCCGCAATACCGACGATATCATGGTCATGATTGAATCCAGCAGCGTCGCCTGTGCCGGTGAGCCCGTGACGGTCTGCGCGATGAGTGGCATTGCGAAACCTTGGATACTTGATGACAGCGACGTGCATGAATCCGCTACGAACCATTTGCCATAATCCGTGCCGCGCCATAGCGACTCGGTGGTGTTGCTATGTGAATTGTGACCGTTGGGCTGTGTTGAAGATTGGTTGTTGACTGTTCCGATGGAATCAGCCATTGTGATCATCTCCTCGTATTCATCGATGCTTGAGATATTCTATTATGCTCGTCTTTAAGCGCCGCCTCGGACTCGCCCCCGGCCAATACCGCGACGCCTTCCCCGCTCGCCTTTACAACACCGTGTGATTAGGGAAGGTCAGGGTACTAACCCTGGGAAAAGTGCAGTATTCTGCATTACTAACCCTAGAAAAAATGTAATCTTGGACAATCGCAACCCTAGGAAAAATGTAGAATACGCGAATTGCAACCCTAGGAAAAATGTGTATTGCGGTATGATGGAGCGACAGGACAGTGATTTGTGATGTACGGTCCTATGCGATAGGGAGGGCGGCATGGCGGAGTTCAGGCGAGATATATATACCAGGTTGTCGGCATGGGCTGAAGCGACGGAGCACAAGCCGATAGTGCTGTGCGGCGCGAGACAGGTAGGCAAGACTCATGTGCTTAAGGTGCTGGGTCGGGACAAGTTCGAGTCATTTTCTTATGTCAACTTGTTCGATGGCGGTGCAAAGGCTGCGTTGACAGGTGTGGATTCGGTGCACATGTTGCTTGATTCCATGGAGGCGTTTAATGGGGTTCGCGTTCGGCCCGGCAAGACGCTGCTGTGCATCGACGAGATACAGGAAATCCCTGATTTACTGACTCTGTTGAAAGCGCTCCATGAGGAAATGCCGGATCTCCATGTCGCTGTAGCGGGCTCCTATCTGGGCATGGCTCAGCACGAAGACCTGTCATTCCCGGTTGGCAGTGTCACCTCCATCGATATGTATCCGATGACGTTTGTGGAGTTCTTGGAAGCGGTCGGTGATGGAGTGATAGCCGAACGCATCCGGAACCGGCGTATTGAGACACTTGGGGGATTTGCGGAACGTTTAGAGCGAAGGGTTCGTCAGTACTGTTTTGTTGGCGGCATGCCCGAAGTCGTTGAGACATTTGTAGAAGATGGCTATCAGCATGCGCGTGCCGTGCAGGAAGAATTGTTATCCAATTACGACATGGACTTTTCCAAACATCCCAGAACCGGTGTGGATAGTGAGAAAATGCGTTTGGTGTTTTCCTCGATTCCGTCCCATCTGGCGCGTGAGAATCATAAATTTATTTTTGGCCACATCGCTCGTGGCGCTCGGGCGGCGCAATATGAATCCGCGATTCAGCAGATTGTCGATTCTGGTCTTGCGTTGCGGGTGTATCGCGTCGAAAAACTTGCGGCACCATTGCCGTCATACCGTGATGATTCCGCGTTCAAACTGTATCTCCATGATGTTGGGCTGCTGGCAGCGGCCCTGGATCTGACTCCCGCAAGCGTAGTCCTTGGTGATGGCGGGCTGACCGAATTCCGTGGTGCGTTAACGGAACAGTATGTTTGCCAGCAATTAGTGGCCGCCGGCATCACACCGATGTACTGGTCGAATGCGAACAGTACGGGAGAAGTTGATTTTGTCTTTGCAGGTAATGGCGCAATCATTCCGTTGGAGGCCAAAGCTGGTACCGAGCGTCATAAGCGTAGCTTGAAGTGGCTGTGCGACAAATACGGGATTTGCGGTTACCGTACGTCGATGCGGAATTACAAGGAGCAGGATTGGCTGACCAATGTCCCACTGTGGATAGTCGGGAGCTACTTCCGCCCGTGGTTGGCGAGTGATTATGAGCCGGATGGCGGAGCTGATTTAGGGCCGCTACCGAATACTGATGATGAAGGATGACTGAAGCCGCGAGATATGGTTCGACCGGTTGCTGACTTGGGATATGGTCCGCAACCGGCCTGTAGTGGTGAAGCCTTAAGGCTTACAGCTTGAAGGCGGCCTCGGCGTACTGATCGCACATCAGACCGAAGCGCATCTTGCGGCCGTTGATGGTCTTGACATCGGCGTCGTTGTATCGGTCCATTGACCCAGCCTGTTACTTCACCCTTACCGTCCGCAATGGAGTGAACCGACTAATCCATATCCGCAAAATCGACAAGCGTCACTGTACCGTCTTGCGCCGCGCGGGCGGCGACGTGCTCGTCGAAGCCTGATTTGGAGAACAGCATGTAATGGCTGGTTTCGGGGTGCAGCAGTCTGGCGCGATTGCGCAGCACTTCCAACTGCTGCAGACCGGATGGCACGCTGCGCCATTTGCATTCGCAGAATAGGAGAGTTTTCGGTTTTTCTCCTGAAGCCACGATGTCAATTTCCTCCTGACTGCGGGTGGTCGGATTGACGCCCCACCAACGTCCGGCATCAAGCATGAGGAAAGGCAATGCCTCGGTACCGTTATGGGACCATATCCACTGAACGCAGATGTCTTCGAACACCTGCCCCATAAAGTCGGAGATAGTGCGCATAACACGGTCGGCGGCGAGATCGGCATGACCGGATTGAATGAGGGACATGTTGTTCGGCACATATCGGTACCAGAATCGGAAGAACGAGTCCTCGATACGGTAGATCGTCTTGCGAGGAGCGTCCTCGCCGAAAGGTGTCTCCTTGCGAACGATTCCCAGATCGATGAGATTGCGCAAATAGGTGGCGCATGAGGACGATTCCATATGGCACGCGGTGGCGATGGTGTTCGACCGAGATGCCCCGGAGGCAATGGCCTGGATTACGGCGTTGTACTCGGCCGGGCTGCGCAGCTCCTGCTTCAGCAAGTTGTCTGGCTCCTCAAACAGATAGCAGCTTGGGTCGAGGATGTTCCAACGGATGTTGTCTCGGATGCTGATGCCGTCGTCCAGTTGCCGAAGATACTGCGGGATACCGTCGGTAAGTCCGTAAGCAATAGCGGCGTCCTCGTTGCTGTATCTTGGCAAGAACTTGCGGACATCGGCGTAGCCGAATGGCTCCACTTTGATTTGAGCGGTGCGTCTGCCGTATAGAGGGCTCTCATACCCAAGCACCTGGCGCTCCATGAACGACATGGAAGAGCCGCATAACACCATCATGAGCTGACTGTCATCCTTATGGCGGTCGATGGCATGCTGCAGGACCGAATTGATGGTCCGGTCTGCTTTAGCCAGATATGGGTACTCGTCGATGACGAAGGCGATGCGCCGCTTTGCGGCCAGCGCGAACACCGCTTCCAGTGCGGATTCAAAGCTGCGGTATACGGGTGTTGTCTCGAACGCCTCTGAGCCCTTTTCATACAGAGCAATGCTGCGGCTTAACGATTCGAGATTCTTGGAAGCGCTGGATTCGATTGCCGAAAAGAAAATCGTGGGGCGATCTTCGAGGAAGCGGTTGATGAGTGTGGTCTTGCCCACGCGGCGACGGCCGTAGACCACGACGCACTCGAACTGCTGTGAGCTCCAGCGGCGTTCCAGTGCCGAAAGCTCCTTATCTCGCCCGACGAACATGGCCCTTGTCTCCTTGCTTTGCTGTCTGCCCTGGCGCACACGCGCAAATTATAGAATCGTAATTTACTTAATTATGATTCTATAATTTGGTCGACTGGTATGCAACAGGTCTCGAGCGTGCATTGCCGCATGCGCAACGTTTCGCGCGACACATTCTGGGGAATGCTGCGCTTAGCGGGCCGTGCCGCGTTGTTAATGCGGGGAACACGCAGAGTTGTGGGCTGTTGCGATTGGACGCAGGCCGTCTAGACTAGTACGCGTTTGCGAAAGTCGAACGTGCTTCGACCGATGAAGGAGAGCTCCGGTCGTGCGGCCAATGACAGGCGCAGTGCGAAGCACGGCTGATCGTGAATCGTGGCGGCAGCGATTGCCGCGTGCGGCGCAGGAGCATGCCGCACCATACCATAAGCAAACAATCCCCAAGAAACGGTGATCCCCTCACATGTACGTCGATCCGGGAACCAATACCAGCGCAAGCAATCTCAAATGGGTGCTGCCATACTGCAAACCAGACCTGCCCCGCGTGGCAGGCGCGCTCCTACTGTTCATCGCCAATAACACGATGGCCCTGACCATTCCGATTCTGTCCGGCGTCATTGTGGACCGTGTCATCGTCGGCGGGCATACCGACGAACTGCCACGTCTGTGCGGACTGATGATCCTCATGACCATCATCCGCGTGGGCGCGCGATACGGCTACCAGATGTGGATGGAGCGTTTCGGCCAGAACTCGGTCTACCGCCTCGTCTCCGACGAATACGAGAAGCTGCACGAGCTCGACTTCACGTACTTCAACCACACACGCACCGGCGACATCATGAGCCGCCTGACCTCCGACACCGACGCGATCCGCCACTGCCTGAGTTGGGTGAGCTACCAGATCGCCGACTGCGTGGTCATGTTCATCGGTGCCCTGTGTGTGATGTTTGCCATCGACTGGCGACTTGCGCTCGCCCTGGCCTGCGTCACGCCGTTCATCTTTGTGCTCACGCGCGGCCTGTCCACGCACGCCCACCCGCTGTTCTTCGCCATCCGCAACTCGCTGGCCTCCCTCAACTCCATGGTCGAGGAGAACATCGAGGGCAACCGTGTGGTCAAGGCATTCGTGCGCGAACCGTACGAAACCGAAAAGTTCGACGAACACAACGACGACTACATGCAGCGCAACATGGCCCTGGCCTACAACTCGCGCAAGTACATGCCCTGGCTGGACGGCCTCGGCTTTTCGCTGCAGCTCATCACGCTCGGCCTCGGCGGCTTCCTGGTCATCAAGGGCTACATGACCCTTGGCAACTTAGTGAGCTTCAACTCCTTCCTGTGGATGATCGACGGCCCGGTGCGTGCCTCCGGCTGGCTCATCAACGACTGGCAGCGATTCAACGCCAGCTGTATCAAGATTCGCAAGCTGCTCACCGAACAGCCGCGCATCGTGGAGAAGCCCGACGCGGCCGAAGCCGTCAAGCAGGCGGTCACAATCGTCGAGCAGGTCAAGCGCGATGATGAGGCCACCGGTGTTACCGGAGCGCCCGGGGCTTCCGGAACATCCGGTGCCCAGCAGTCCGCCGAACGCAAGTCCTGCCCGCTGCGCATCAAAGGCGACATCCGCTTTGCCCACGTCAGTTTCGCCTTCCCGGACGACCCGGAAACCCCGATCCTCAAAGACCTCGACTTCACCGTGCCTGCCGGCTCCAAACTCGGCATCCTCGGCGAGACCGGTGCCGGAAAGTCCACGCTCGTCAGCCTCATCTCCCGCTTCTACGACCCAACCGTGGGCCATGTGCTCATCGACGGCATCGACGCACGCGACTGGCCGCTGGCCACCTTGCGCTCGCAGGTGTGCATCGTGGCGCAGGACACCTTCTTGTTCTCCGACACTATCGGTGGCAATATCGGCTTTGGTGCCAGCGATGATAGCGACGACCGATATATCCAGAAAATGGCCCAGATCGCCGGCGCGGACAATTTCATCAGGTCGATGCCGCAGGGTTATGACACCGTCGTGGGCGAACGCGGCGTGGGCCTGTCCGGCGGGCAGAAACAGCGCCTGTCGCTGGCCCGCGCACTCGCGGATGATCCGTCGATCCTGATTATGGATGATACGACCTCGGCCGTCGATATGGAGACCGAGGCGGAAATCCAGAAGCACCTCAAGGAGATGGACGGCGGCAAGACCATCGTCACCATCGCCCACCGCATCTCGTCGGTCAAGGATTCCGACCTGATTCTGGTGCTCGAACACGGACGCATCGTCGAACGCGGCACCCACGCCGAACTCGTGGCCGCACACGGCCGCTACTGGGGCATCTACCACAAGCAGCTCGGACTCCAGTCCGGCGCCGCACAGGGGTTTTAACCGTCGTTCAACCTCCCTCTGACGAGGGCTGAGCCGTGAAGAAAACAGCCCTGTGGGCTGTTTTTAGGCGAAGGCGAACCGATAGGTGAGCAATAAATGAAGGAAGCGATGACGGAGGGGGAGATTTTGACGACATATCTCTCCCCCAGGCAGCTTCGCTGACAGCCCCCTCGCCGGAGGGGGCTTGAGAAGAGGACTTATGGCACAACGCAATACATTCCGCGAGGATGAGGAGCTGGAGGAGTCCATCAACCTCCACGACATCGCTCGCGTCGGCAAATATCTCAAACCGTACATTTCGCGCATCGTGCGCATCCTGGCGGTCGTGGTCTCGATGAGCTGCATCGTGGTCAGCGTCCCGTACCTGACCAAGATTATGATTGACGACGCGATTCCGAACAAGGATCTCGGCAAACTGGCCATGCTGGCCGGCGGGCTGTTCTGCCTGATTGTGATCTACGAACTCGCGCTGCGCTACCGCACGGTGGCCATTACTCGCGTGGGCCAGCTCATGCTCAAGGACATGCGCCGCGATCTGTTCACACACATCCAGACCCTGCCGTTCAGCTACTTTGACTCGCGCCCGCACGGCAAGATCCTGATCCGCGTGGTCAACTATGTGAACACCCTTTCGGACACGCTCTCCTCGGGTCTGATCAACGTGTTCTCCGACATCTTCACATTCTTCGTGACGCTGATCGTCATGTTCGCCATCGACTGGCAGCTGGCATTGTGGAGCCTCGTACTGTTCCCGGTGCTCATCATCTGGGTGCGTGTGCTGCAGTACTTCCAGCGCAAGGCTTATCAGGTGCTGTCCAACAAGCAGAGCAATCTGAACGCCTTCATCCACGAGTCAATCGCCGGCGTGAAGACCACGCAGACCTTCGCCCGCGAGAAGGAGCAGTTCGACACCTTCCAGCAGCAGCAAGACGACGTACGTACCGCCTGGATGGCCGCCAAGCACATTGAATTCCTGATGTGGCCGGGCGTGCAGACCATCTCCGTGATGACCATCGCGTTCATCTACTTCGTGGGCATCACCGGCTTCGGCGGCGTGAGCGTGACCACCGGTATGCTTATCGCGTTCGTGGGCTACGCGAACAACTTCTGGAACCCGGTGATCAACATCGGCAATTTCTACAACCAGCTGGTCACCTGCTCCGCCTACCTCGAACGCATCTTCGAGACGCTGGACGTCAAGCCCGAGATCGCGAACAAGCCGGGTGCCACCGAGCTGCCCGCCATTCAAGGCAAGGTCGATTTCAACGACGTCGTGTTCCGGTACGAGGACGACGGCCGTAACATCCTGAACTTGGTCGACTTCCACGTCACCCCGGGCAAGACCATCGCCCTGGTCGGCCCGACCGGCGCCGGCAAGACCACCATCGTGAGCCTGCTGTCCCGGTTCTACGACGTGTCGGAAGGTTCGGTGACCATTGATGGCCACGACGTGCGCGACGTGACGCTTGAATCGTTGCGCCGGCAGATGGGCGTGATGCTGCAGGACACGTTCATCTTCTCCGGCAACGTACGTGACAACATCCGCTACGGCAAGCTCGACGCCACCGACGAGGAGATCGAGGCGGCGGCGAAGGCCGTGCACGCGCACGAGTTCATCATGGAGCTGCCTGATGGCTACGACACCACGGTGGAGGAGCGCGGCTCGACCCTGTCCGCCGGGCAGCGCCAGCTCATCGCGTTCGCGCGTGTGCTGCTCGCCGACCCGCGCATCCTGATTCTGGACGAGGCGACCTCGAACATCGACACCCGCACCGAGGAGGCGTTGCAGGCCGGCTTGCGGCATCTGCTCAAGGGTCGCACGAGCTTCATCATCGCCCACCGGCTGTCCACCATCGAGAACGCGGACCAGATCTTCTACATCGACCACGGTCAGATCGTGGAGCACGGCACGCACGCCGAACTGCTGGAGGCCAAGGGCGCGTACTACCGCCTCTACGAGTCCCAATACGCGATGATTCGCGTGGCCACCGGGGCTACTGAGTAGCTCGGCCACCCGTAGCTGCCCCATATCCCCAATCTCCCGAATTTGTACTGCTGGCCATTACTGAGTAGTACGAATTCGGGAGATGGGGATGTTCCCGAATTTGTGACGTTTAGCGATCGTCAGTGGTACATATTCGGGAGGTGTGGGGTTGCTTCCTGAATATGTGACGCTACGACGTTGTCAGTGGTACATATTCGGGAAGGGCATCGAGGTGGCGATGGGCACGGTAGGGTGTCTGCCTACACTGGGGAGCTATGAGCAAGCACCACCATCGCGACCGTAGCTGGGCACCGGCACCTGAACCGCTGCCGCAAGACGCCCAGACCATCGACAACCACACCCACGTGGCCTCCGTCATACCGTTTGCGCGGGCCATGAGCCACGAGGCACAGGAAAAAGGGCAGCCCGAAGTCCCTGTGTACAACGTCGACCAGTTGCTTGCACAGGCGCAAGCCGTCGGTATTGGGGGTATTATCGACTGCGGTTGCGAGCTGCCGCACCTGATGACCGCCGTCCAGATGGCCCTCGATCATCCAGGTAATGTGCACGCGGCGCTCGCAATACATCCCAACGAATCCGTGCTCCACGGTCATCGCGGTGTGCCGGGGCCGGATGGGCTGCCGCTCAAATACAAGCCGTACCACGACACCAGCTTTGAGGACGCTCTCGCTGAAGTGCATCGTCTTGCCACCACGTACCCCGAACAGGTTGTGGCCATCGGGGAGACCGGCATGGACCTGTTCCGTACCGGCGAGGGGGCTAAGGAGCTGCAACGTGAGGCTTTCCGCGCGCATATCGCTTTGGCCAAGGAGCTGAACCTGCCCATGCAGATTCATGACCGCGACTCTCATCGCGAAGTCATCGAGACTCTGCTGGCAGACGGCGCTCCCGAGCGTACCGTGTTCCACTCCTACTCCGGCGACCGCGAGATGGGTGAGATTGCGCGCGAGCATGGATGGTACCTGAGCTTCTCCGGCACAGTGAGTTATAAGGGCAACGATGGCATCCGCGAATCGCTGCGCATTGTGGGGCTGGACCACGCGATGGCGGAAACCGATGCGCCGTACCTCACGCCTATGCCGTACCGTGGCCGCACCAATGCACCCTACATGATTCCTTACACACTGCGTGCCATGGCCGATACGCTTGACCTGCCCATTGCCGATGTGGCCCGCGGCACCCGCAACACCACCCGTGTGGTCTACGGGGTGTGAGCGAGCTCGCTGCCATTATTCCTTGGGATGCGCCGCACAGGCCGCAGAAGTGGGCAATGACGTGTTGATTTGCCTCTTTTGTGGCGCTGTGTTGACTTGGAATTGAGCAGAATTTGTAAGAATCGCCAACGAGGTCTACGATATGTTGCTTGACATAAGCGAGGGGGAGGATCTCCGCCTCAATGGAGGACTGAACGTATGGCTGAGTCAGATAAACAGGCTGAACGCGTCCAAAAAGCGGCAAAGCCCCAAAAGGCCCAGAAAACTAATGCCAAGGCTGGTGCCAATAAGGCAAAGGCTAGGCAGGAAGAAGAAGCCCTGCTGAGGGCCGACACCTTCACTAACGCTCCCAAGGTTTCCCGCCGCACCCTCACCAAGGAGGAGCGCGAGGCCATCGCCAAACAGCGCGAGGCCGAGACGCGAGAAGCCGAGAAAATCGCCAGCGCCTCTTCCAAAGGCCGTCTTGGCCGTTGGTGGGCTCGCCTGCAATCCGGACCGGATAAGGTCACGTGGGGCATGGCGATCGTGGCCCTTGGCGTGGTCTATGGCGACATCGGTACCTCGCCTCTGTACACCGCGCAGACCTTCCTTGCCGGGCAAGGCGGCCTCGGCAACGTGGATCGCGAGGCCGTGCTCGGTATGCTCTCGCTGGTCTTCTGGTCGATCACGCTGATTACCACCGTCAAATATGTGCTGATTGCCATGCGCATCGACAACAACGGCGAAGGCGGCATCTTTGCACTCTACTCGTTGATTCGCAAATACGGAGCCTGGCTCGCCATTCCCGCCATGCTCGGCGGCGCGGCCTTCCTGGCCGATTCCGTGCTCACACCGGCCGTGTCCATCAGCTCCGCAGTCGAAGGTCTGCAGACTTTGCCGCCGCTCGAGCAGCTGTTTGACGAGAATCCGAGCCTGACCCTCATGATTACCGTGGTGATCATCGTGATTCTGTTCTCCGTGCAGTCTCGTGGCACCGAAAGCATCGGCAAGGTCTTCGGCTCGATGGTGCTGGTCTGGTTCAGCTTCCTCGCCGTTGTGGGCGTGGTGAATCTCAACAACGACTGGTCGGTGTTCGCCGCCCTCAACCCGGTGTACGGCGTCAAATTCCTGTTCAGCCCGCATAACGCGGCCGGTATCGCACTGATGGGCACGGTGTTCCTCTCCACTACCGGTGCCGAGGCGCTCTACTCCGACATGGGTCATGTGGGCCGTGGCAACATCTACTTCACCTGGCCATTCATCAAGATTGCGCTGGTGCTCAACTACTTCGGCCAAGGCGCGTGGATGCTGAACAACGCCCGCAACCCGCAGTTCAACACTATGAAGTCGCTGAACCCGTTCTTCCAGATGATGACGCCGAACGTGCGCTATCTGGCGGTGATTCTCTCCGTCACGGCCGGCGTGATTGCCTCCCAGGCCCTGATCACCGGCGCATTCACCATGGTTTCCGAGGCCACCCGCCTCAACTGGATGCCGCATCTGCAGGTGCGTTACCCGGCCCGTACACGCGGCCAGCTGTACATTCCGGTGGTCAACGGCGTGCTGTGCGTCTCCACTCTGGCCGTGCTTGCCATCTTCAAGGATTCGGAGCACATCTCCGCCGCATACGGCTTGGCGCTGACCATCACCATGATCACCACCACTGTGCTGCTCGGCGTGTATCTCTGGTATGACCGCAAGCGCGTGGGCGCCATCGTGTTCACCGTGCTGTTCCTGGCCATCCAGATCATGTTCTTCATCGCCTCCATGGCCAAGTTCCTGCATGGTGGTTGGTTCACCTGCCTGCTCACCATCGCGATTCTGTTTGTCATGTACACGTGGAACGAAGGCACCAAGCTGGAGCGTGCGCAGCGTCGCCACATGCGGCCCAAGGACTTCCTGCCCGCACTCGACAAGCTGCACGGAGACTTCCGCATCCCCTACTTTGCGGACAACATCGTCTACCTGACTTCCGATTCGGAGACCAAGCGACTCGATACGGATATCTTCTTCTCCATCTTCGCCGACCACCCCAAGCGCGCCCGCGCATGGTGGGCAGTGAGTGTGGAGACCACCGATGAGCCGTTCACCCGCGAATACTCGGTGGAAAATTTCGGTACCAACTACATCTTCCGTGTGCGGTTCCGCCTGGGGTTCAAGGTCTCGCAGTCCATTCCGGCGTATATTCACCAGATCATGCATGACCTGTCCAAGACCGGAGAACTGCCCAAGCAGAAGTCGATCTACCCCAAGGTGGACGCCGACCCGGATATTGGCACAGTTCGTTACGTGCTGGTGCACAAGGCGCTGATGCCGGAATCCAAGGTCTCCGCTCGCGGTGCGCTCTCGCTGCAAGCCAAGTACGCGATTCGCCATGTGGCCGGTTCTCCGGTCAAGTGGTTCGGCTTGGCGCCCTACAACCCGTTGATCGAAGTGCAGCCGCTATTCGTCTCCACCCGCCGCCCGCCGCGTCTGAAGCGCACGGATGGGACCAAGACGGTTCCTGCGCCGACCCCGACTCGAAGCGTGGCCGATCCTGCGGCTGTTCCCGATCCCATGGATACCACCGCCGGCCTGAGCCGCTTGGTCCAAGAACTCGATGCCGCGATGTCGGCAGAGGAGAAAAAGTAGGTATCTCGGTTGAAAGGGGTACTTGAACCCTCTTGGAATACCATCTGCTTTCAGAGGGGTGCCTAAGTGTTGAGAACCCAAGTATGAATGGTGTTATTCTGCCGTTTGTACCTGGGCTCTTCCATATCGGGTACCCCTGCTGAAAGCAGTTAGCACTCTGCAGAAGTCGCAATGTACCCCTTTCAACTGAGTTACCGCCGTGTATAGCCTGACGCGCTCTATAAAGAATGCCTATAACGGTGGCCGCACGTCGAAATATGGCTCGGGTAAGTTATCTGACTATGTGCAGATTATTGGGATACGCGACGGCAGGGTTCAACCTGAGCCTTAACGCCGTGTTGGGTCAGGGCAATGTCGAGGATTTCCGCGAATTGTCCGAGATCCACAACGATGGCTGGGGTGTGGCCCAGCTCGCTGAGCCCACATCGGCGCCATACATGCGCGACGGCGGCGCGCCCACTCCGGAAACCGGCACGAAAATCTACAAGTCCACCATCGCCGCACGCGCCGATAGCACGTTTGAAGCTTTGGCTAGCGAGCCGGCTCGCGGCGCCATTTGGCATCTGCGTCTGGCCAGCTCCAATCTGCCGCTCATTATGGAGAACCAGCACCCGTTCTATGCCAACGGTTTGAGCTTTATCCACAATGGCGATATTTCCGATGCCAATGGCCGCAACATTGTGACCAATCGTTCCTACCCCGTGGATCACAGCGTGTTTCTGTCCACCGGCGGACGCTCCGACTCCGCCATCTTCTTCGCGGTGATTCTGGAGTACGTCGGCTTCGGATTCCCGCTTGACGAGGCTGTGGCTCAGGCGGTGCGCGAGCTTCGCCAGGCATACCCGAAGTCCAGCTACAACTGCATGATCCAGTCCGAGGATCAGCTGATAGCCCTGTGCGCTGCCGGCCGTGAGAAGACCAGCCCACGCATTGTGGAGATTTACGACGAGTATGGCCGCGGCGAGCAGGCCGCCGATTACCGTGTGATGCGCTACCGCGCGCTGAATGACGAGAATGGCGATTCGGCCGGTGTAGTGGTGTCTTCCTCCGGCTATGAGCAGGAAGGCTGGGACGTGCTGGAGAATGATCAGATGATCATCGCGTCCAACCGCAACGGTACCTACCGCCTACGTTCCATTTGAACCGTTCCTCGGCTCCCGCTGACGGGAGCTGGCTCGCGAAGCGAGACTGAGGGTGGTCTGATTGGTGGAAACGCCCCCCCAGTCAGCTTCGCTGACAGCCCCCGCCAGCGGGAGCTCAGATCACTCGCATCCCGTACTTCTCAGCCAACACCGGAATATCCGGTACGCCATATTTGGCCACCAGATCCAGCCAACGCCGCTTATTATCCTCGCCAAATCGCTCGGCTCGAGCCGTATACGCCTCGACTTGCAGGAACTTCGGCGGCACCGACTTGCTGTGGAACTTGTCGGCGTACATCACCACCTCCTGCTCAAGATTCATCGGCACATAGTCAGCCGGGGGCAGAGGAAGCTCTTGCCGTATGATGTCCTCACGCGTGAGACCCACGCCAGTGTGATTACGGCAGAACTGGGCGATGTACTCGTCCACACCCTCATCGAGCAAATACTCGTAACCCTTAAGGCCGTGCAGAATATACCGCTTCTTGCTGAACTTGAGCGGCTCGCCGTCCGAACCGTCATGCTTGAACACGCGATATGTGCCGATATCGTGCAGCAGCCCGCCGATGAGCACCAGATGCTCGTCCAGTAGGCGTGGCGGCACCTGGCCGCCCGTGACGCCCGCAGTGGGTGGCATGGGTGTAGCCGACACAGCAGCATCTACCGTATTCTCTGTGCGACGATTGCTTCCCCACTCGGGTGCATCTTTCGACAGCGTGCAACGACGCGTGAACAGTGCATTCTGCCGTCGCACAATCTGGCATCCGATGGTCGCCACAATCACGCAATGCGTGTGAACCAGCTCATAGGCCGCCTCGGACGGCGCAATCTTGCGATGCAGCTCGTCAATCTGCTCAAGTGTGGGAATATATCCGGTCATGATCGTCAAGTTTCGTTTCGTAAGGTCAGGATTATCCCTAGATTAGCTCGGGAATAAGCCACGTTGATGTCAGCGGGAACAGATTTGGGCCTTGTTTGACGTCTACTTGCGTTTCGAGGGGCTGATTCGATCTTCTCCGGAGATCTACTTGCGTTTCGAGGGGCTGGTGTCTAGGTAGGCAACGTCCGACAATGGCGAAATGGCGTTGCGCCAAGCCGTTTCTACATTCGTTTGACTGAATGACCAGCCCCTCGAAACGGAAGTAGACTTCCCGAGATGCGCGAATCAGCCCCTTGAAGTCGAGAAGGCCCCTGCGATTCGATATTGCCGAATCGCAGGGGCCCTCTCGACGACTTGAAATCAGATCTCGAACATCTGGTCTGCGGCTTCGGCGATCTCGCGCGAGGCGGTGAGCACGATGATGCAGTGCTTCGGGTCGCCGCTATGCGCCAGCTTGGCAAGGGCGGCGAACACGGTCACTGTGTCGTCCACGTTCAAGCCGCGGGTCGGTTCGTCGAGAATCAGCACTTCCGCTTCCGTGCTGATGGCGCGGGCAATGGCCACCAAGCGCTGCTGCACCACGGGTAGCTTGCTCACGGCAACGCCGCTGGTCGCCTCCGAGAAGCCGACCTTGGCCAGCAGTTCACGAGCGATCACCGGCTTGGGCTTCAGGAAGTTACGGTTGGAGGCATTCATGGCATAGAGCACGTTCTGCTCGGCGTCCAGATCGGGCTGCACGGCGTGCAGCTGCGGCACGATGCCCAGACGGTGACCACGCAGATCCACAGGCTCCAGTTCGGCGATGTTGGCGCTCTTATTCATCACCGTGCCGGACTTCGGCTGTACAAGGCCGCTCATCACGCCCATAAGCGCGCGGCGCTTGGTGTCTGCGGTCAGTCCCGAGTCAGGGTCGTCGGTGATGAGCAGTGCGTAGGCGTGACCCACGTAGCAGGCGAATTCCACGCTGTCGAGTACGTTGATTTTGCCTTTGGCGCCGGGAACGGTGACTTTGTTCAGCGCAAAGGTCGGGTAGGTCTTGAGCAGGATGTCATCCGCGCCGCCGCCCACGAGCACGCGATCGATGCGCGAGGCGAGCGTCATGGTCGGTTCGGCGGTCTTGGACGCCGGCGCTGCGTGTTCGACCAATTCGTCTTTGCCGCCAGATTTAGCCAGGTTCAGCGTCTCGTTGACGCGGTCCGCATTGTGCTTGGTCGCTGCGGCGGAGGTGTCTGCGGAAGCCAGAGCGTCCTCTTCTGCCTCGCTGAGTTCTGCGCCCGCGTTGTCCTCGGCGGTGGCGTCTGAGGCCTCAGTGACATCCGCGGCGTTTTCGGCGCTGGCCATGATGCTGTAGATATCACCGGAGGCATTGTCGTCGGCGTCATCCGCACCCTCGAGGTCGAGACCATCCGCATCGTCAAAGATGACGCTGAACTGGATGGAATCGGCCGGAGCGGGCTTGATGGCATCCTTGGATGCCATGGCCGATTCGGCCGTGTTCTTCAGGGCTTCGTCCTTGCTGAGTTCCTGTTCGTTCTTCTCGCTCATGCCTTCGCCTCCGCATCGTCGTTGGCCGTAGTCGTGGTAGTGGTCACAGCCTTGCCGAGTTCGGCAACCTCGTCGTCAGCCTCTTCAATGGTCCCGGTTTCGCTGACTGTGCCCCAGTCGCCATCAGCGGCAAAGAGCTTGGCTGCGCTGAAGAACGCAAGTCGCAAGGCCGCAAGAATAGCCAGCGCTAAAATGGCGCCGAGCCCGCCCCAGACCATCTGCCAAATCAGGCTAGAGGTGACTGCGGTAGTGTGGCCGGAGATCAATGCCGCGCCGATGGGCTTTGCCGCAAAGGCGCCACCGACCAGGCCGATCACATAGAACGGCAGGGTGGCGAAGAACACCTCAAGCATGAATTGCCAGCCAAGGCGGGCGCGAGTTACGCCGGAAACCAGCGCCATGCCGATTTCATCATTGCGCTTCGGCGTCCACACGGCCAGCAGCACTAGGGCAAGCAACAGCACGCCACCCACGGTGAGCAGCACGATCACGCCGGTCTTGGTACGAGCAGCCAAGGTATCCAACGGCTCAAGCGACTTGGTGTAAGCCTCGAGCGAGGGGGAAGAGATGGTGTAGCCCTTGGCCGGCAGCTTGGCTTTCTTCAGCGTTTTCAGTAGAGAATCATATGTAGCAGAATCCGTGACGTTGAACACCACGTTCAGGTCAGGCAGCTCCCACCCGGAGGCGGTTTCATTGCTGTACTGCGGGTCGAGTCCGGCCTTGGAGAAGGTCTGGTAGTTCGTGAAGATCGCGTTCTCGCGATTGCGGGCGGCAACCACCGGGTTGTCCACGGTGGATTCGGAGGTGTACTTGTAGATGCCGCGCACCTTGAGCTCTGCGGTGTCTGATGCGCTGGTGGCAGTGGCTACCTTGAACGTATCGCCCACCTTAAGATTATTGGCCTTGGCAAACGCTTCAGAGACCAATGCGCCGGTGGTGTCTGGGTTGGCGGATTTGTTGTTATAGCTCAGGCCCTTGCCGTCCACGATTTCAAAGGTGCCAAGATCGCTTGCTTTGGCCGCGTCCTTGGTCCAGAATGCGCGCCAAACCAGCTGGCCGCCGGTCTTATCGTCGGAAGCGGAGCCGAGCGAGCCGCCATCGAGCGCTTTCAAATCGCCACTCACGCGGGCGGGCACTGTTCCGGTAACGGTGAAGTCGAGCGTGGTGCCGGCGGTCTGAATAGCCGAGGCGTAATCGGTGTACGACGACCAGGTCATGTAATGCTTGGTGGTGGCCGAGTCGGTGGCGGAGACCTTCTTCCAGGTGGACGCGCTCGGGCGAATCGCCATATTGGCTTTCTGCGAATTGTATGTGGTGGTGTGTGCGGTGGTGTTTTCCTGCACAATGGCCAGTCCGGCAACCGTGCCGAACGTGACTGCCAGAGTGATGAACGCGGTTAGGGTGGTGCGTCCCTTGGAACGCATCAAAGCCCGCCAGGCGTTGCTGAGGACGAACATGTGTACCTCTCCCGTTCTCCTAAGCCGAACAAATCAATACGGCTCTACTATTGTTGCGCTTCGTGACCGTTTTCTTGCGCAATACTGTTATACCCCTCAATGAAGTCTGGGAATGTGCTGGGAACAAATATGGTCAATGTGGGCAAAAGCGACGCAAAAAACTGCGCATAATCGCGCGGAACATGGAAATTCTGTTGCGATTCGTCGTATCAGGAATAGGTTCATCGCATTCTGTTACACTTACCCACGACGTATAACACCTATTATTCGCAGAGTCGACGTGTTCTTGTGAGGTTGCCGCGCAGTGCGGAACGGCCTCGATATCGGCAAGAGCATAGCTCGTCTTGGACGGTTGCAGCACATGCCTGATGCATCCGTCTTGCGAAACAGGGAGGCAAAGGATATGGCGAACCGGCACGCACAGAACAATCTGCCCAATTTTGGTTGGCAGAAGGTGCGCGGCCCCCATCACATCATGGCATACCGGACGAGCCGCAAGGCCGCTGCAGCCGTGTCCATGGCTGTTATTGCCGTGCTGGTGTTTGTGGGAACGTTCGCCGCTGCCACTTGGGCCGATGTGTCTGGCGCGGTCAGCAGCCAGAAGGTGCAGGTCATCCAGCAGAAGGGTGCCAAGAAAGTAGATGACTCACCGGTGGATCCGTATGCCAATAAGGTAATCAACATTCTGTTGATTGGTCAGGATACGCGTGATGGTGCGGGTAATGCCGTAATCGGCGGTAGCGGCAGCGATGTCGAGAATCTGCATAATTCCGATACCACGATGATTCTGCAGATCGCCGCGGACCGTAAGAGCATGAATCTGGTGTCGATACCGCGCGATCTCATGGTCTCCACGCCGGGTTGCCAGACCACTAACGGCGAGATCGCCGCGCAGTCGTCGGTAATGTTCAACTCCATCTTTGCCAATGGCTACTCGCAGGGTGGCGACGTGGCCTCGGCCGCCAGCTGCACCCTGAATGAGGTGAACCACCTGAGCGGCTTGGATATCCAGAACTTCATGGTGGTTGATTTTGGTGGGCTGGTCAACATGATTAACGCCATCGGAGGTGTGGATATCTGCATCCCTACGCAGATGACGGATGTCTACACCGGATTGAATCTTTCTCCGGGCATGCAGCACCTGGACGGTGGCTTGGCGACGCAGTATGCACGTATGCGCCACGGCACGGGTACGGACGGTTCGGACACCATGCGTACCACGAGACAGCAGTATCTGATCAGGCAGCTGGTGAAAACGGCACTGTCTAAGAATTACTTCACACAGACGAGCGAGCTGTATCAGCTGGCAAAGTCGGCGCTGGACTCGGTGCAGATGAGCGAAGGCCTGGCCAATGTTGGTACATTGGCTGGTCTGGCTACTAGCTTGAAGAACTTCAGCATGGATAACCTTTATTCCATGACGATTCCGATTACCCCGTGGGTGGAAGATCCCAACCGCAGCCAGCTGGCCGACGGTGCAGATGCCGTGTGGGAGAAGTTGCGCAAGGGGCAGCCGCTGGTGGATAAGGCCGAGACAGCGGCCACCGTTGATGGCACTACCACTACGGACGGTACGACCGCTGATGGCACCACTGCTGACGGCGCTACCGCTGACGGAACTGTCACCGACAGTTCCACCTACAACGAAAAGATCGGCGTGATCACCCAGGCTGACGGTACCCTGATTGACGCCCAGACCGGCGGCATCATCGATCCTGAGACCGGAGCAATCCGCAGTTCTGTGACTGGCCAGTTCATTGGTATGAACAACCGGTACATCGAAGTGACCTACTGCGGTGTGACCTACTAATACCTTTTAACACTATTGACAGCTTGCATGGCAAACCTCAGGTTCTGGCTTACCGTGCCTTGCTGGCCACGCTCGAATCGTAACGATTGCGGAAAAGTCTCGTGTAATTTGTTGAGGCATGGTCACTGGTTCTGTTTTATGCAACGTGCCGGGTATGGTGGTGACTTGACTGTGGTGTGCGGGCAAGCGAAGTGCTTGCTGGACGCAAATAGAGCATTGCTAGTATGAGTGTCTAAATACTCGGTACGAAAATAAGAAACGGTAAGGGACGCTGATGTCAGCGAAGAGAATGATGAGTGCGGTTGCGGTACTTGCGTCAATGACGCTGGTAAGTGCGGTGTGCGCAGCACCGGCTAGTGCGTTGAGCGGTGTGAGCGTGGACGCGCTTGCAAATGCGTCGACGGATTCGTTCAAGACACAGACAATCTCCGATGACACCGCTGCTGATGTCATGCCGGATAACCCGGACGCTGCCTTGCCGGATCAGGTTTCTGCTGCGATTCCTGACGATGCAACTGTGGTCTCCGAAAATCATGCCGTTACCGCCGACGGCGAACTGAAGAACATCACCACCGGTGAGACCGTGACTGATCCTGCGCTTGTGGGTACGCAGGATTCTCAGCCTGATCCGCTTGCCAAGACTGACGGTGAATCGTTCATTCCGGTGCAAGCTGATGAGGTCAAACAGAAGGTTGCGGCCAACGGCGGCGACGCGAATGCGGGAGCGGCTGATGCGCAGACCGCCCCAGACACGTCTGATACTCAGCCCGAGCAGCCCCGGCCTAATGATTCGAGTGAGTCTGAACAGCCCAATCAGTCCGATTCCTCCGCCCCGTCGGATTCTGCGAGTACTTCTGATTCCGGCGAAGCCACAGGTAACGCTTCGGACAGTGCAACTGCTACGAATGGTGCGGCCAAGGCCACTACCAAGGGTTCAGTGCGACTTGCCGCATTGCAGAACAATGAATACGGTGCTCACTGGGGCTCCTACAACGGTACGGCAGCGTTTTTCGACGCGTCAAACAATCTGTTCGTCCAGCAGGCCAAAGGTGTGATTGATGTTTCTGCCTGGCAGGGCAATATCAACTGGCAGGCCGTGAAGAACTCAGGCGTGGAAGGCGCAATCATTCGCATTGGCTACGGGTGGGACAACGGGTTTGACAAGCAGGCACTGCGCAATATCAGCGAGTGCAGGCGTTTGGGTATTCCGTTTGGCATATACCTCTATTCGTACGCTTATGACGCCAATACCGGTGCTGCTGAGGGATCCAGTTTAGTGAACCTGCTGCAAAAAGCCGGTGTGAGCTCAAGCGATTTGGGCTATCCGGTGTATTACGACTTGGAAAAGTGGACATGGGCAGGCCATGAGGTACCGAACAATCCTGGAACGTACAACGGTATCGTCAATGCTTGGTACAGCAAGTTGAAGTCTGCTGGATACACCAATCTTGCCGTATACTCGTACACCTCTTATTTGAACAAAGAACTCAACAGCAGCAATATTCACTCCAAGACCCGCTGGGTAGCGCAGTACGGTTCTTCAATGGGGTACACTGCATTCCCCACCAATGATCGCGGTTGGCAGTACACCAGCAAGGGCCGTGTGAATGGCATTAGCGGCACCGTGGATCTGAGTGCGTTCGGCAATAAGACTTCAACCGCTCCGGTTGGGGCTACTGGATCTGTATACCGTTTGTATCATCCTGGTATTCGTGTGCATCACTACACTGCTGACGCGCATGAAATGTCAGTGCTCGTGAACCAGCGTGGATGGGTGTATGAGGGAATCATGTTCAAGACCCCTACTTCCGGACAGCCTGTGTACCGTCTCTATCATCCGGGTATTAAACAGCACGTTTTCACTCTTTCTCAGCATGAGAGGAATGTGCTCAGCAAGCAATGCGGATGGATATATGAAGGTGTCGCTTGGTACAGCAACCCTAATGGGGGTACAGCTGTTTACCGTTTGTATAACGGATCCAACTATGAACACTTCTATACATCAAATCGCAACGAATATAATATTCGCGGCTCACAGGGATGGACAAAAGAGGGTATCGCCTGGCGGAGCTGATTATTCCTGAACAGGATTACTATTTTTGCTGCATTGTTACTCAGTGACGCTTGAGGTATGCAAACTGATTGGTGTCAATGATGAAGGTCTTGCGATTGTTCTTCGCGATGACGTCAAGGATTATCCCAGTAACAAATAGCAGCAGGCCGACGATGACGAGCATGATGGCGCCGATGAGCGTGGGGAAGTGGGCCACGAATCCGGTCGTGGCGAATTCGTAGGTCACCCCTCCACAGAGCGCGATGCCGACGATGCCGATGAGAAGGCCGATGGTGCCGAAGAAGGGCAGGGGCTTGTATTCGCGGATCATGCGGAATATGGTGCTCATGACCTTGATGCCGTCGCCCACGGTGTCGAGCTTGGATACCGATCCGGCGGGCCGGTCCCGGTACTGGATGGGCATCTCGTAGAGCCGTAGGTTGTTGTTCAGCGAGTGGATGGTCATCTCGGTCTCGACTTCGAAGCCGCGCGAGAGCACGGGATAGGTCTTGACGAACGTGAAACTGAACGCCCGGTATCCGGTCATGATGTCGGTGACATGCGCATTGAACAGGCCGTTGATGGAACCGCGGACCAGCCGGTTGCCGAAGTTGTGGAAGGGCCGCTTGTTCTCTTGGAAGTAGGTGGAGGAGAGCCGGTCGCCGATGACCATGTCGTAGCCGTCGAGCACCTTGGACACCATGGCGGGTGCCGCGTCGGCCGGGTAGGTGTCGTCGCCGTCGGCCATGACGTACACGTCCGCGTCGATGTCCTCGAACATGGCCCGGATCACGTTGCCCTTGCCCTGGCGGGGCTCGCGGCGAACGATGGCGCCCTCGGCTGCGGCGATCTCGGCGGTGCGGTCGGTGGAGTTGTTGTCGTACACGTAGACCGTAGCATCCGGCAGCGCGGCCTTGAAGTCGCGCACCACCTTGCCGATCGTGACCTCCTCGTTAAAACAAGGAAGAAGCACCGCAACGGAAGTCTGATTACTCTCGAACATGGTGGTTACTATACTTGTTGGCCAGTACCCGTGTACGACACTTAAGGAAGTATTTTGGCAACAAAGCGACTGCAAGGGACGCGTTATTCTAATCCATCACCTCTTGCTGCCCGAGGTTTTCTTATCCGCCTGATAGCGGTATTCATATGCGCAGCAGTGGCGTCAAGCATGGTTATGTCGGCGTATCCAAGCATTCGCGAACGTCTGTTTCGGCTGGCTCCTGTTGCTTCAACGGAGTCTGTTCCGGTGCTGTGCATCCGGTTCCTGCTGATATTGATGCCTCTGCTGGTGATTGGCGCCATGATTGCTTTTGGCGTGAAGCCGGTGGGTATGTGGATGCACCGCCATCGCTTCATACTCGGAGCAAGTGTCATAGCGGCTTGCGTGCTGTTGAATATTAGCGGCTCATCCATAGGCATGTGGAATTACTGGCTGGGACATGACATGTCTACGGACGTGGTATGGGGAACCCCTCGCATAATACGAACCGACGAATATGTGGTGGGCACTCCTCTGGCTTTTTCGCAAAGCTACTCCGGGTATAGCTACTTTAATGATTTGTTTGGCAATAAACCGGCGGACATGTTCATCGTCAAGGATGCACCTGTGCTGGCTCTTGCCGAGTTGTTTAGGCCGTTCCATTGGGGGTATATCCTCTTCGGCAGTAGCCGAGGACTTGCTTTTTATTGGTCTGCGCGCCTAGTGGTGCTTTTCTTGGCCGCATATGAGTTCTTCCTCTGCATCAGCAATGATCGCCGGCAGGAGAAACACAAGGGTGTAGCGTTCGTTGGTGCAATCCTCATTGCATGTGCCCCGTTGGTGCAATGGTGGTTCGCGGTCAACGCACTGCCTGAGATGCTTATCGCAATATTCGTGTCCATCGTGTGCTTTGATCGATATCTTGGCGATACCGAGTCTGGCCATAGGGCCGCATATGCCGCAGTGATTCTGATATGCGCCGGGATGTTTGCACTGACCTTGTATCCCGCATGGCAAATCTCTCTGGGTTATCTTCTTGCGGTGCTGATTCTTTGTATTGTCATACGGCATTGGGGACATATTCGAATTTCACGGAAAGACGCCCTGATTTTTGTGGGCGAAATTGCCTTATTCTGTGTGATTCTTGGTTCTGCAGTGGTGACTTCGTGGGGCACGATTCAATCCATGCTGCACACGGCATATCCGGGCGCAAGGCAATCCATCGGAGGGGGGCTGCCCCCTCTGTCGCTGATATCATCCGTGGGCACTCTCTTTTTCCCGTTCAAGGATTATGTCGTTGACTCTGTAACAACAAATATGGTTGAGGCATCACGTTTCGTAGATCTATTCCCGCTCGGAATAATTCTTGCCGTATTCGGCATGATAAAGCGCAAAAAAGTGGATGTGCTTAGTGCCTGGCTTATTACAGTCATAGCGTTGTTCTCAATATTTGCCTGCGTGGGTATGCCGCTTTGGCTTTCTAAGATAATGATGCTGACTTCTGTGACTAGCGGCCGATGCGTGGTGGTTTTGGGCGTTGCGAATATCGCAGTGTTGGTGCGTGCGGCGGCCATTATCGATGGCGAACTTTCTTGGAAGCAGTCATTACTGGTGACTTTTGTGTTTGCCGCGATATTGGCATGGGCTAATCATGCGATGTATCTCTCGTACATTGGGCGGCTGCTGGTCGTGGTGTGTTTTGCCATAGCGGGTTTGCTCAGTTTCGCTGTTCTGAATAACGGCGTAATTGCTCGCACAGTTGTGGCGCCAATTGTGTCCGTTGGGCTGTTGGTATCAGGTTTGTCTGTGAATCCTGTGCAGTATGGGAGTGCGCCCGTGACTAAGCAGCCGCTGATACAACAAGTGCAGTCGCTGCAATCTGAGAATCCAGGAATGTGGGCAATAGATGACGCATTCGGCTCTCAGCTGGCGAATCTTGCAGTGGCAAATGGAATACACACATTGAATGCGTTGGAAGTCACTCCTGATCTTGCCACATGGAAGAAGCTTGATCCCAATGGACAATGGGAAGAAATCTACAATCGGTATGCATTTGTTTCTGTGAACGTCGTGGAACAGGAGTCGGCCGATGTGTTCACATTAGTCGCGCCTGATTCGTTTACCGTGCATGTCACGCCGGAGCAATTGCGCAAGCTAGGTGTGAGCAATGTGCTTTCTCCGCAGAAACTGGATGCGATGCAGTTCAATGGGTATTCGTTCGAGCGCATTGGCGAAACGATTGATGGGCGAACCCCATATCGGATTGTTCAACACCAGTAACAATGTCTTTTCTCGCCGTCTCGGTATGCCTGACAGTATGCTGTAGGTTATGGCTGAAGAACTGTTTACTCCCCATAACATCATTGTGACCGGTGGCTGTGGTTTCATCGGTTCGAATTTCGTCCATTACGTGTACAACAACCATCCGGACGTGCATGTCACGGTTTTGGACGCGCTGACGTACGCGGGCAACCTGGAGAACATCAGGGGCATCCTGGGCGACCGTGTGGAGTTCGTGCACGGCAACATCTGCGACGCCGAGCTGCTCGACAAGATCGTTCCGGGCCATGACGCCATCGTGCACTACGCCGCGGAATCCCACAACGACAACTCGATCGCGAACCCGGAGCCGTTCCTGAAGACCAACGTGGAGGGCACGTTCCGCCTCTTGGAGGCGGCCCGCAAGTACGACGTGCGCTACCACCACGTGAGCACCGACGAGGTGTACGGCGACCTGGCTTTGGACGATCCGGCCAAGTTCACGGAGCGGACCCCGTACCATCCGTCCAGCCCGTACAGCTCGACGAAGGCGAGCTCCGACCTGCTGGTGCGCGCATGGCACCGCACGTTCGGCATCCGCGCCACGATCAGCAACTGCTCGAACAACTACGGCCCCTTCCAGCATGTGGAGAAGTTCATCCCGCGCCAGATCACGAACGTCCTCGAGGGGCTGAAGCCGAAGCTGTACGGCAACGGCGAGAACGTGCGCGACTGGATCCATACGGACGACCACTCCACCGGCGTGTGGACCATCCTGACCAAGGGCCGTCTGGGCGAGACCTACCTGATCGGCGCGAACGGGGAACGCAACAACATCACCGTGCTGCGCGACATCCTGACCGTGATGGGCCAGGATCCGGACGCGTTCGACTGGGTGAAGGACCGTCCCGGCCACGACCGCCGCTACGCGATCGACTCCACCAAGCTGCGGACCGAGCTCGGCTGGAAGCCGACGCACACGGACTTCCGGAAGGGCCTGGAGCAGACCATCAAGTGGTACACGGACAACCGCGCCTGGTGGGAGCCGGCCAAGGCCGCCACCGAGGCCAGGTACAAGCAACAGGGGCAGTGATCCGATCATGGCATTTGAATTCGAGAAGGAACTGAAGGTCGAGAAGACGAACATCCCGGGCCTTCTGGTGTTCGACCTGCCGGTGCATGGCGACAACCGTGGCTGGTTCAAGGAAAACTGGCAGCGCGCCAAGATGATGGGTCTGGGACTGCCGGACTTCGGCCCGGTGCAGAACAACATCAGCTACAACGCCACCAAGGGCGTCACCCGTGGCATCCACGCGGAGCCGTGGGACAAGTACATCAGCATCGCTGCCGGCGAGATCTTCGGCGCATGGGTTGACCTGCGCCCAGGCGAGAGCTTCGGCCAGGTGTACACGACCCGTTTGGATCCGTCCAAGGCAATCTACGTGCCTCGCGGCGTGGGCAACAGCTTCCAGGCGCTGCAGGACGGCACGGTGTACACGTATCTGGTGAACGCGCACTGGTCGCTCGAACAGAAGAAGACCTACACGTTCGTGAACCTTGCGGATCCGGAACTGAACATCCAGTGGCCGATTCCGCTGGAGGAGTCCGAGCGCTCCGAGGCCGACCTGCACCACCCGATGCTCAAGGACGCCAAGCCCATGGCTCCCAAGCGCACCCTGGTGACGGGCTGCAACGGCCAGCTGGGCCACGCGGTTCGCGCCTACGCGGAAGCGCATGGTCTGGAGGGCTTCGAGTACACGGACATCGACGAGTTCGACTTCTCCGACCCGAAGGCATACGAGGCATACGATTGGAGCCTGTACGGCACGATCATCAACGCTGGTGCCTACACGGCCGTTGACAAGGCCGAGACCGCCGAAGGCCGTCCGATCGCGTGGAAGGCGAATGCCCAGGGTCCGGCTCTGCTGGCCAAGGTGGCCAAGGACCACCACATCACCCTCGTGCACGTGAGTTCGGATTATGTGTTTGACGGCACCGCCAAGGAACACACGGAGACGGAGGCGTTCGCCCCGCTTGGCGTGTACGGCCAGACCAAGGCTGCGGGCGACATCGCCGTGGCCAACGCACCCGAGCATTACATCCTGCGTTCCAGCTGGGTGATCGGCGAGGGGCGCAACTTCGTGAAGACCATGATGATGCTGTCCAACAAGGTCGCCGACCCGGCCGACAAGCTGAATCAGGTCACCGTGGTGGACGACCAGTACGGTCGCCTGACCTTCACCCGCGACATGGCTGAGGCGATCTTCCACCTGCTTGACAACCATGCCCCCTACGGAACTTACAACCTGACCGGCTCCGGCGCCGTGAAGTCTTGGGCTGATATCGCGGCCGAGGTGTTCGACCTGACGAACGGCAACGGCAGCAAGGTCAAGCCCATCAGCACCGCCGAGTACTTCGCGAACGCGACCAACCCGGTATCTCCGCGTCCGGTCAACTCCGCACTGGATCTTGCCAAGATCGGTGAAGCCGGATACGCGCCCGCTGACTGGGAAGAGACCCTCAAGACCTACGTGCAGAAGGAACTCGGCTGATAGCTGTTCATAACAGTTGACTTCAAGTGATAAAACCGCGCAGGCTCTCTGCGCGGTTTTTCATTTTGAATAAGAGTTAGCTAAGCTGAATATGTTTGTAGACGAATAACGAGTAAAACGTTGTGGAAAGCAGGTTTTTCGTGAAAGGCATTATTCTCGCTGGAGGTTCGGGCACGAGACTGTACCCTCTGACCACGGTGACCTCGAAGCAGCTGCTTCCCGTGTATGACAAGCCGATGATCTACTACCCGTTGAGCGTGCTGATGATGGCGGGCATCCGTGACATTCTGATCATCTCCACGCCGAAGGATCTGCCGAACTTCGAGCGTTTGTTGGGAGACGGCTCCCAGTATGGCGTGAGCTTCTCTTACAAGGTGCAGCCTTCCCCGGATGGCCTGGCCCAGGCATTCATCCTCGGCGAGGAGTTCATCGATGGTGAGCCGTGCGCGCTGGTGCTCGGCGACAACATCTTCTACGGCAACGGTTTGGGCAGGACACTGCGCAAGGCCGCCACGGTGGAACATGGTGCCACAGTGTTCGGCTACTACGTCGACGATCCTGAGCGATACGGCGTGGTCGAATTCGATGAGAACAAGAAGGCCATCTCCATCGTTGAGAAGCCGGAGCACCCGGCCAGCAACTATGCGGTGACCGGCCTGTACTTCTACGACGAACGCGTCACCGAGTTCGCCAAGCAGGTCAGGCCGTCCCCCCGTGGCGAGCTGGAGATTACCGATCTGAACAAGATGTATCTGGAAGACGGCACCCTCAATGTGCAGACGCTTGGCCGCGGCTATGCCTGGCTGGATACCGGCACCATGGACTCCCTGTATGAGGCAGGCGAATTCGTGCGCACCGTGCAGCGTGCTCAGGGCCTGCCGATCGCCGTTGCCGAAGAGATCGCTTTTGAGAACGGTTGGATTACTCGTGATGAGCTGATGGAGGCCGCTGTGAAGTACGGTAAGTCGCCGTATGGCAAGCATCTGAAGGATGTGGCGGAGAACAAGATTATTGTTAAGCCGCGCGACGCTCGATGATGTTGTTGGGTCGTGGTTGCTGTGCCGTTGCTGTCTTTTGTCGTTATTGCCTATAACGTGCAGCCCTACATTATTCAATGTTTGCAAAGCGTCAAGGCCCAAACTTTGGATGATTTCGAGGTCATCGTAGTAGATGACGCGAGTACTGACGGTACGCTGGAATGCATTACTCGTGAAGTAGCGGATGATCAGCGGTTCCATATAATCGCAAAATCGGAAAATGAAGGTGCACACCTTGCCCGGCGAACTGGTGCGTTGGCGACCAAAGGACAGTATGTGTACTTCGTTGATGGTGATGACAGTATCAGTGCCTTACTATGCGAACAGGTATCCGTGCTGACTCGTGCCTCATCTCCTGACATTATCCGCTTTGGATTGGATGCCTTTCCCGAAAGCGGTGCGGACGATGGCACGGCAAGAGCTGTGGAAGCGGTCTTTAATAATGCCCAAGGCATGAGGACCTCTAGGGAAATTATAGAGACTGCATTCAGCGACATAATTTCCCCTCGTGACGTATGGAGCGTTACGGTATGCGCTTATCGAGGTGATTCCATCAGAGAGTCTTTTTCCAAGATGACATCCAAGCGTCTTGGGTATATGGAAGACACCTACGAATTTTTTGTCATCGCAAATGAGTCTCAGACATTACAGAATTACGCTGATTTTCATGCTCTGAAGTACCGTATTGGAGCGGGCAGATCCGGGCGAAGATTGTATTCGGCAGAGGAGTTCTCGAAACGGCAACGAGAAGTGCACGAAATGTATCTTTTGCTGTGTGAGTATTGCAACTCTCAGCGAGACGATACCGATTTCTACAGTCGCACAAGCCTTTGGATGAAACGGCAATATCTTCTTATGCTTGTTACTGACTGGGTAACTCGTTTGCCAGCGGCGGATCAAGACAAAGGATATACGGCTATCGTTGAAACATGGGGTGCTGCTGACGCAGCAATCATGTTATTTGATCCCCTTATTGCACGTGGTGAGAGTTTGTTGAGCAAGAATTCGATTCCTCCCGGGAACGATGAGTTCTACCGGTGGGGGCAGATTCTCGCCAAGATAGTTCCTATGGTTGATGACGGCCGGAATTTACCTAGGTATGATCAATACCGGCAGTTGGAACAAGCTTTAGAGCATCATGTGGCGGAAATCCAATTGAAAGAGCAGCAGGCGCTGCAGGCAGAACAAGAACGGATAGAGGCGCAAGCGAGATTCAAAAAAGGTACACTCATGCGTCGCGTGATTGACAAAGTCATGCCGGCAGGTTCGCTGAACCGAGATTTGGTATCTGTGATACGCTCACATGCACAGCGTGCGAAGAGGGAAAGATAGCATTTTGCAGAATGATGTAGTGCGTGAAAGGACGGAGATGAGCGTTAATAGCGGGCATAAACAGCGACTGGGTATCTACTGTTTCTATGACAAGTATGGTCATGCTGCATCCTTTATCAAGACCTTTCTTGATGATTTGATGAATAACTTAGATGATCTAGTCGTAGTTGTAAACGGGCAACTTAGCGATCAGGCTCGTCAACTGTTCTCTGAATACACGAAGATGATCATCGTTAGAGAGAATAAAGGACTTGATGTCGCTGCGTACAAGCAGGCCATTCTCACACTCGGCTGGGAAAAACTTGAGTCATATGATGAAGTCATTTGCCTGAATGACACAGTTATGGGACCGGTGTATCCGTTCCGTGAAATGTTTGCGTGCATGGATCGCAAGGATGTGGATTTTTGGGGTATCACTGCGTATGCGGGTGAGACAGTTGATAAGGAGCAGATTCCAACGCATCTTCAGGCCTATTGGCATGCGTACAGGCGCTCTTTAGTGTCTTCCCCGGCGTTCCACGAGTACTGGGAGACCATGCCTTTGTGGAAAGACTACGCAGAGGTTACCCGCAAACACGAGATGACCTTCACCAAGCATTTCGCTGATTTGGGCTTCACCTGGGCCTCGTACATCGATTGGCGGAAATATCAGGGATATTCTTCATACCCGTTGCTGTACATGCCGATGCAAATCGTGCGAGATGATCGATGCCCTATTTTCAAGCGCCGTTCTTTCTTCGTGGATTACAGTGCTTATTTCGACCAGACGGCCGGTCAGCCAGCTCTGGATTTGTACGAGTACCTTCGAGATCATACTGACTATGACGTGGATATGATCTGGGATGCTATTTTGCCGTCCTACAACATTGACGATATCCGCAAGGCCATGCATCTTGATTATGTGCTGCCCTCACAGGCCATCAATCCACAGACGCATGATCGTCCTCGTTCGGCGTTCATCTATCACGTCTACTTCATGGATTTGCTAGAAGACACTTGCCACTACATTGCATCGTTGCCGGAAGAAACAGATCTATACATCACCTCTACCGAAGATAAGATTCCCCAGATTCGGGAATACATGCAACAGCATGGGATTTCTCATCAGGCGACATTCATCCCCGTTATCAATCGTGGTCGTGATGTCTCGGCTCTGCTTGTGGCCGCTTGCCCGGTGGTGTTGAGCGGAAAATATGACGTCATTGGTTTCGCTCATGATAAGAAATCCAGCCAGAATCAGGAAAATGGACATCATGGCACCGAGAGCCAAGGATTCGCGTACAAGCTTATGGAGAATACGCTTGGCAGTGAGGCATATGTCAAGAACATTCTGACGTTATTTGCGGAGAACCCGCGTCTTGGTCAGGTGGCGCCTCCGCCGCCATATCACGCTTTGTACTTTGCGCACACCATTCCTCACGATTGGGGTGCAAATTATGAAATCACGAAGGAGCTTTTGGAAGACAGGCTGGGCATTCATGTGCCGCTCTCTCCCACTAAGCCAACTGCATCCGCGATGGGGTCGTGCTATTGGTTCCGTGTTGAGGCATTAAAACCGCTGTTCGAGTATGGGTGGAAGTATGAAGACTTCTTGCCCGAAGGACAGATGGGCGAAGACGGTACTATTTCGCATGCCATCGAACGAGCCAACGGATATATATGTCAATCGCGTGGATATTATCCGGCATGGGTGCTTTCAGATCGATATGCTCGCATTGAAGTGGATTCGTTGTTCTATACCGCTGCCATGATGATGGGCTCGTCTGCAGAAGCACGTCGCGGAGAATCATTGCTGACAAATTTGCGTGGTTTGAATTTGGCGACTTCTCGTTGGAGAACACTGAAAATAGCCAAGCATCGCATACATCTAGGACTTCAATGGATCACGTCACGAACTGTGCTTAAGCTTCCTAAGCCAGCACAGAGCGTCATCTACACTGCAGCATGGGCTCCAATCACCGCGGTACGATTTGTGATTGGACAAATCAGGGCGGTGCTTCGTGGTGATTTCAAGCACAAAAGTGCACCTAAAAAATAATAGTTGATGGCAAATGAGGATATGAATACGATGCTGATAAAGCTAAAAGAGCGCTACCGCTATTCGTTCATTGTGCTTAAGGAAATGGTGAGAACTGATTTTAAGCTGCGCTATCAGGGATCATTTCTAGGAATTGCGTGGTCGGTCTTGAAGCCGTTAATGCTGTTCTGTGTGATGTATGTGGTGTTCGTCAAATTCCTGAAGTTTACCGATGGCACGCCGACTTTCCCGCTGGTCTTGCTGCTGGGTATCAGCTTGTGGAATTTCTTCGCTGAGGCGACGAATATGGGATTGACGGCTATCGTAGGTAGAGGGGACATTCTGCGTAAGATTCATTTCCCCAACTACATTATTGTCGTCTCTGCAACGGTCGGCGCTTTAATCAGCTTGGCCATCAACATGTGTGTAGTGCTGGTTTTTTGTATTTTTAATCAGGTGCACTTCACATGGAATGTGTTGTGGCTCCCGCTTAATTTCATAGAATTCTATGCTCTTGCTTTGGGAACGGCCCTGTTGCTAGCCGCATTGAATGTGTATTTCCGTGATATGCAGCATATTTGGGAAGTGCTCATGCAGGTGTTCTTCTATGCAACGCCTATTATCTATCCTCTGTCGCTGGTAACTGAAAAAACGAATAATCCTATTTTCGCGAAAATTATGTTGCTGAGCCCGCCGGCCCAGATTATTCAGGATATTAGGCATAACCTCATTGCACCGGATACCACGCCAACAGTGTGGAAGGAGATCAGCAACTGGGGTATTCGTCTCATCCCTGTTGCCTTGACTTTCTTTATCCTATGGTTGGGTATTCATATATTCCGTAAGTACAGTCAGAAATTCGCGGAGGTGCTGTGATGAATAACGCACAAGAGGGCACGATGGACAATCGTAAGACTGTGCTGAAAGTTGAGCACGTAGCCAAATCATTTCGGTTGCCGACGGAGCAGGCGTCAGGCCTGAAACAGGCCGTTATCAACTGGACTAAAGGAATTAGCGGATACAAGATGCAGCATGTGCTGCGCGATATCAACTTTGAGGTCAAAGAAGGGGATTTCTTTGGCGTTGTCGGTCGAAATGGAAGCGGAAAATCGACACTGTTGAAGTTGATTTCGGGCATTTATATGCCGGATCAAGGTTCAATCTCTGTTGACGGGAAACTGGTATCATTCATTGAGCTTGGCGTTGGTTTCAATCCTGAACTGACCGGTCGAGAGAATGTGTACCTTAACGGTGCCCTTTTAGGATTTAGCCAAGAAGAAATCGATGCAATGTATGACGACATTGTTGAGTTTTCAGAGCTTAGCGAATTCATGGACCAGAAGCTAAAGAACTATTCCAGTGGTATGCAGGTGCGTTTGGCATTTGCGGTCGCCATTAAGGCTAAGGGCGACATACTGGTCTTGGATGAAGTATTGGCTGTGGGCGATGAAGCGTTCCAACGTAAGTGTGATAATTTCTTCACCGAAGTGAAGCAAGATCCCACGAAGACAGTTATTTTGGTAACTCACTCCATGGATTCGGTTAAGAAATATTGCAATAAGGCTATCCTCATAAAGGATGGAGAGATTATTGCGTCCGGAAACCAGGACGATGTAGCAGATCGTTACACGCTGGAGAACTTCAAGAAGAATGCAGGTTCCCTTGGTGATGATGCCAATAATGAAACAGACGATAAAGAGTATCCTACGGGTCTTAGTGAACGAGTGCCCACCCTTAAGGTCAATATATCGAGTTCATCGGTGGCTGATGGTGTTGAGCCGCTCGAATTTGAAATCGAATATGAGTTTAATGAAGACCGGGAAGCGTACATCGGTATTGCATTGCTCGATTCTCGTCGCAGTGGACATGCCTATGATGCGGGATCGCAGACCGACAATCTTGGCATGGTCATCACGCAGCGTGGGCACCGGACTATGCGTTTTGAAATGCCGCTTGATATCTTCAACAATGGTGAGTTCAAGATTTATGCCACTCTGCGATCTGTTGAAAAACCCGGCGATGATCCGCAAATGATCGCATTCACGAACGATGAGAACAGCGGTTATTTTGCTATTCGCAATGATCGCAACGGTGAGGCTGGCATGCTGAGCAGCCGAGCGATTCAGATTAATAGACTCGATTGATCTTATCTTCGATAGAGGCATGTATTGGATATTGCTGAATATGCTGACGCATTGGTGAGCGGTGAGCCATCATTACGAAAATCCTTACTTGTTGAAGCTTCCAATAAGTACGGGGTCGCGGGAATCGTATCTGCCGTTGCTTCCAAATACTGGATTAATTCGGTAGAGGCCGTGCGAGCATTAGGGCCGATAGCGGGCCTGGCACAGCCAAAAAGAACTGTTCATACAGTTGCGCTCTATTACTCGGGGCTATCCATCGGCGGTGCTGAACGCGTGACGGCATTCCTTGCCAACCTTTGGGCCGGCATGGGATATCGGGTAGTGCTGATTACCGACGATGACACTAGTGCATATGAGTACGAAGTGAACCAGATTGTTGAGCGCCGCATTATTCCGAGTTACTGCAAAGCGAATGCGGAGAACTACGAGAACCGGGCAAAAGCGTTAGCGGATATCCTCAATGCGGAGCAAGTTGACGCTCTAGTATACGGGCAATGGCTTGGACAAACGCTTCCCTGGGATATGCTGCTCTGCAAGATGAGCGGCGTATCTTTCCTCATCTACACTCATGGCGTCATGCGTTGCATGTTCGACGCAGATTGTATGCGCGCCGAGTTGGCTTTGACGTATCGATACTCAGATGGCGTCATAACGTTATCTGATGTGAATACACGTTTCTGGCAACTATTCAATGCTCATGTATGGCAGACCATTAATCCATTAACCATCGAGCCAGATTCGTCGAAACGCGCGGCGCTTGATTCTTATAGCATTGTATGGGTTGGGCGCCTGTCATTATTCGATAAGCGTCCGGATGAGGCATTGCGGGTTATGGCTGAAGTGGTCAAACAGTGTCCTGATGCACATCTGATTATGGTTGGTCCTTTTGCAGATGATGCAACGGAACAACAGCTTCGTCAGTTGCGAGATTCTCTTGATCTATCTGATGCTGTGAGTTTTGTAGGTGCTCAGGATAATGTACTTCCTTACCTACAGAAAGCCAGTGTGTATCTTCATACATCTCTATATGAGGGCTACCCTATTGCTCTGGCCGAAGCGAAAACAGTGGGCATTCCAAGCGTTATATACGCTTTGCCGTATCTGACTTTGGTTCAAGACGAGAGCGTTATCCAGGTGGGGCAAGGAAACCGAGCTGCAGCGGCATCTGCTATTTGTGGTTTGTGGCAGAACCCCGAAAAGATGAAGCAGTTGGGGGATATTGCCTTCAACAGCATGGTGGGTATGTCCAATTATGATTTCGCGCGCCTGTGGAGAGGAATATTCGATTCACTGGGTTCCTCAACTGCCTCTAGTGCCGATGATGATGTGATGGTTGACTTGATGATTGATGCGCGTATTGCATCCTCGAAGAGTTATGAGGAGCGCATAAATTCTTTGTGCTCGAATCAAGCGCTATTAGAACAGTCGTTGTCTTCCAAGAGCATGGAGATTCAGTCCGTAAAAGAGTCGACATCGTTCAAGGTTGGTTTGCTGATTACCGCTATACCGCGCAAAATCAAGGCAATTTTGAACTCACTACGCAGATAACCAATTTTGTGGTGTTGCTTGCCGGTTTACTTCACGTCGAAGAACTTTGTGCTGCTGAGATAGTTTTTCCCAGCAGTCATGTCGTATTGAATAAGACGATAATCGTTGAGTAGCTTCTTCTGCTGTGAGGACAGTTCTTTCTTGCTTACAACGTTGCCGTTCGCGTCTAAATAGACAGTTGGTGTATTGTCGGTGACGCCGCTGACACCAAGCGTGAGTCGCTCCGTGGCGGGTATCTCAGCCCGCATTGCGGAGAGGAACGCAATATAAGCAGATACTTTGGTGTTCATATGGTCGCTGGCCATGGCCATGAAATAGTTTGGAGAGGTGTAGCTAGTAGCGGCAGCTACCGGATCGAGTTTCGTCCCGGCTGACGCTGATGCCTCATTGGACCAGATGAAATAATCTGTCTCCTGCATGGTAATGGTATTTTTCGAGCTGGCGCGTGCAGTCGTGTACACGCCGGGTAGATGGTCTCCATAGAATATGACGGTAATCGGCTGGTCAATTGCATCAAGCTGGTTGAGGAAATCGGTGGTTGCTTGATCGGTAATGCTGACGCCCTTGATGTATGTATCGACTCCTGTTTTTTCATCGGCCGGCAAATTGGTGGTGTCGGCATCCTTGAACTGATTATCAGAATACCAATCGTTGTATGGAGGATGGTTTTGCATCGTCGCTAATTGGATGAACTGCGGATGATTGCTGTTCTGCAGTGCATCAACTACATTTTGATAGGCTTCCGCATCGCTGGCATATGGAGAGTTGTCTAATCCATCATGATGCGTGATTGGCGGATTACTGTCCAGCGTATAAAAATGGCTGAAACCGAACTTCTTATAGTCGATGTCACGCAAATACATGTTTTTGTAATACGGGTGGAAAGCGATGGATCCGCTAGCACCGTATCGGTCATTCCAGAGCTGATTGAAAGTTTCTGTGACTTTCTGGTGTGGGACGAGCTGCTGATAGGGCACCTGCATTGAATTGTCGAATAGTGCCAAATCCCAGCCGGTGAGAGCTTGGTATTCGATGTTGGCTGTGCCTCCGCCGTACCCAGGCGAAAGCATTAGGCCGGAAGTGGTGGTATTTTTGAGCGCTCGAATATTAGGCATCGGGTCTTCCGACAAGGTGATGCCGGGAACGCGCGTCGGGTCAGAGAACGATTCCGACAGAATCATGATCATGGTATTGTCCGTGAGATTATTGCTGCGGGACTGGTTGGTTTTTTCGGCTATCTTGTTATATCGTTGAGCGATTTCCTGCATGGTCGCTTGACTGTAGTCGCTTGGCTTCGTCATGGTTTTTGGATTCGCCAAGCGCAAGAAACTGATTGTGGGGCCATTCAGACTGGCATCGCCGGCAGCGTCCCATAAGGTAGGGCTATCGCCCAACGCCTGTGCCCAATTGTGGCTCCATGAACCTACCGTGTTGAGGTTCAAGGTGAACGAGCACAGCAGGGATGTGCTGACAATGACTGCAACAATACGTGTGCAGTTACCGATTATTGTTTTTGTGTTGCGTAATGGACGACGCCAGTGGAAGGAAATCACACAACGGCGACCATCGATAAATTGAAGCAGCAGGCATGCAATCGTAAGCCAAACGAGCATGGTGATGGTGTTGTTTACTAATGCCTGGCTGTCTTTGGGGATAAATGATGCGACTTCTCCTCCGTTGCCGCTGGAAATGAAGCTCAAATCCGAGGGAATGACCGGTTCATTGCGCAACTGGATTTTGATGTGATTCGCCACGGCGAATACGCTCGTGATAATCGCAAATAAGGCTGTTGCCACCCAGAATCGGTTCAGCACAAAAATCAGCACCAGGTAGACCATGCCCAGAACACAGAAATTAAGCAGCCAGATGTATTTTTGCTCCATCCACATCTGTGCGACGAAGCGCGTGAGTTGACCGCGGATGCTGTTCAGCAGCCGTGTGGTTTCGTCCACTGTGCTCGGGGCGGCATAGGTCGGCTCCGTATAGGTTCCCCATTGAATGAACAGCACCGCGGCTGAATCGACGATTGCCATCACCATTATGTACAGGAGGTAAGGGAATCGAGGTCGTTTCTTGAATACGGAGTGCAAGACTGTCAGGGCTTTGGAAAGCGCAGTCATAGTTTGAGAGGCCATCAACGTGTTGAGCTGTGCTCGGATCTGCTGGAAGATTGGAGGCAGCGACGGTTTACTCTTTTGAGCCTCTTGAGAATTATCGTCTCGGTCTGAATGAGCAGAGGATTGGCTGCTTTCCGCCGAAGTCGTACCGTTTGTGTCGGCTTCTTCTACTGTGAACTCCTGATTATCCTGGGTATCGTCCACTATGCTCACTCATTTCTTCAATAACGTACCTGAATATTGTAATAGGAAGTCTGAAATACAGTCAGACTATTCAAGATCTATTGAACGTCGAAGAATCCGTAATTGCTGAGGTAGTTTTTGCCCTTAGTCATGTCATACTGCACCAAACGGTAATCATGGAGCATCTGCTTTGCCTCTTTTGAGAGGTTCTTGCTTGTCACGTGATTGCCTTCGGCATCTAGGTAAACGGTACTACCATCACCCCATGAGGCATTAGAGCTAACCAGACGGCTAATCGCTGGAATTTGCGTTTGCGTTTGTGTAAGCATTGCCAGATAGGGCGATACTTTGGCGTCGAGATGTTCAGCGGCTAGGGCCATGAAATAGTTTGATGATGTGTAGCTGGAAGTCTGTGAATCGAGTTTGGTGCCAGCGGACACGGAAGCCTGATTCGACCAGATGAAGTAATCAGTTTCATGCAGCGGAATTGCATTGTTTTCGTCGGCTGCTGCAGTATTGTAAACGCCGGGTAGATGATCGCCGTAGAAGATAACAGTGATTGGCTTATCCGTCGAATTAAGCTGATTCAAAAAGTCTTCAGTAGCCTGATCCGTGATATCAACACCTTTGGCATAACTGTCGATATCCCATTTTTCATCATCGGAAAGTTCAGAAACATCGGCTTCTCTGAACTGATTGTCAGGATAATAGTCATCATACGGTGTGTGATTTTGCATAGTGACCAACTGAATGAATTGTGCGTGGTCGCTGTTGCCGAGCGCATCAAGGACATTTTGGTATGAGGCAGCATCGCTCACATAAGGTGAGGTTCCGAGGTGATCTTGATGTGTGATTTCTGGTTTGCTGTCCAACGTATACAGTTTGCTGAAACCGAATTTCTTGTAGTCGCTATCACGCAAATACATGTGCTTGTAGAAAGGATGGAATGCCACAGAACCATTTTTGCCGTATACGCTATTCCAAATTTGATTGAATGTGTATGGTGACTTCTGATGTGGAACCAGCTCTTGGTAGGGGGATTGCATGGAATTATCGAACAATGCCAGACTGAGTCCGGTTAAGGCCTGATGTTCGATATTCGCGGTGCCTCCACTGATGCTTGGAGAAAGCATCAAACCAGCGGTGGTCGTGTTTTTCAACGCGCGAATATTGGGCATCGGGTCTTCGGTAAATGTAATACCCGGCACTCGCGTTGGATCGGAGAACGATTCTGAAAGAATCATGATCACGGTGTTATCAGTGAGTTTATTGGCGCGGGATTCGTTGGTGATTTTTGCGCTCTTCTTATAGCGTTTGGCCAGCGCTGCCATGGTTGCTTCACTGTAATCTTCGGGCTTATCCATGGTTTTGGTATGGGCTAATCGCAGAAAATTCATCGTCGGTCCGTTGCCGGTGGCATCGGCCACCGTGCTCCACGGTTTGGGCCTATCTCCTAAGCTCTTGGCCCAGTTATAGGACCATGAATCATTGATTCCCAGATTCCATGTGAACGACCATAACAAGGTAACGCTGAGCACTGCGGCGATGATGCGAATGCAGTTGCCAATGATAGTTTTTACGTTGCGAAATGGACGCCACCAATGGCAAGGAATCACGCAACGGCGACCGTCGATGAGTTGCAGAGCCAAGCAAATAATGGTCAGCCAAATGAGCATGGTGATGGTTCCGTTGACCAAAGACTGTCTGTTCTTGGGAATGAATGACGTAATTTCTCCGCCATTGCCGCTGGAGAAAAATCCCAGATCAGAAGGGATAACCGGCTCATTGCGAAGAGAAACCTTGATGCTGTTCGCCACGGCGAATACAGACATGACAATGGAGAATATGGCGGTCGCCACCCAGAAGCGATTTAGCACGAACACCAGTGCGAGGTGCACCATGCCCAACACTAGGAAGTTGAGCAGCCATATATACTTTTGTTCCATCCACATCTGGGATACGAACTTGGTGAGTTGGCCGGGAATGCTGTCAAAGAGTTTAGTATTGGCGTCTATGGCATCCGGGTCAGCATAGGTGGGCTCTTTGTACAGTCCCCACTGAATGAACAGCACTGCTGCGGAGTCGATGAGTGCCAGTACCACTACGTACAACGTATAGGGGCATTTGGGCCGCTTTTTTAGCAGGGCATACAGGAGAGATACGGCTTTGGCCAGCGTGGACATAGGCCTTGAGGCCATTAGTAAGCTGAAATTCAACGCGAAAGGCAGCGGTAATTTGCTGTTCTGCTGGTCGCCATCCTGGTTTGAGGGAACAGCTGGGACTCCGGTTTTCTCCAAGTCTGTGCCAGTTTCTGGCGCTGAGGGCTCCTGGTCGTTTTGGATGTCGTCCACTCTGCTCGCTCATTTCTATAAACAACGTACTTGCGCATTGTAATAAAAAGCCCGGGATAAAGTCATTCAAGATACACTGGGCGGATGATGTTGGGGTGCACGCTTGCGGTAGACTGTGGACGACTAACAGGAAGGTGGGATGGCATGAAACGTGTGGCGCATGTGTTAAAGGGGACTTCCTGTAATATCGCGATTTTTCTGGTGTTGTTCACACTGCAGGCCTGCATGTTCGTTGTTCAGGTCGGTCCTCTTACCATTCCAGATCCCGACATGCATCCGTTGTCTACGTATGCGTTGGCTACCGGTCAATCGTTGAATCCTCCCGTAAAGGGCAAGGACAAACATGGTAATGCCATAAAAAAGCAGTACCTCAAGGGTGATGATCGCTTGCTGATGGTTCCCGGTGCCGGGAATATATTGGTTTTCGATGCATTGGAGCGAGCTTGGCGTGGTGATTCGTTACAAGACGGGCAGCGATCCGCTGATATTATGCCAGCTAGTCAGATTGTTGTTCCGAATGAGACACGATCTAACCGGTCCAACGCATATTTCCCGCTTGATTATCTGCCTCAGGCCATTGGCATGAAAATAGCCATGCTGGTGAACCTGTCGCCATATGCGCAGTGGCAGGCGGCGCGAATATCCAACAGCATACTGTATGCGATTATGGGATGCTTTGCTATTGCACTGTTGCCGCGTTGGAAATCGCTGATGGCGTTGCTATTAGTTATTCCACCGGTGGCGTTTGTGGCATCGAGTCTGATGATTGACGGCATGATTGTGGCGCTTTCGGCCTGTATGGTGGCGGCCATCGCTACGATTGCAGGGAACAAACATGTGATTTCTCTGCCATGCACTGTGGCATTGGGAGTGCTGGCATGGGCTCTGGCATGTGAGAAGCTGTCCTATGCGTTTGTGGCGGGTGCCGCGCTATTCCTGCCATCTGCGGTAATGACTGTGCGGCGCAAAGTGGAATTTGTTGGCGTTGCGGCGGTGCTGATGGGGGTGTTGTACCTTCCCTGGAGCGTGCTGTTTAGTAGTTCGTTGGCGCAAGTGAATGTATCGCATAACATGAGCGTTGCGCTGTCCCATCCGATACTCACCATCGGCAAGATAGTTCGTTCCATGATATTTCTTGGGACTTATCACCTCACTCAGCTTCCAGTCTGGTATACCGTGATGTCGGTTGTGCTTGTACTGGTTTGGCTTGCGGCGTTGGTGTATACGGTGAAGACAACTGGGGCTGCTCGTATGGCACCGTCCGCATGGGTGGGAAAGTATCGGTTCCTGATCTTGGCCCTAGTGATTGCAGCCGCTGAGATAGCAGCGTTCGTGCTCTTTGTGGGAATGACTTGGAATGACTTGGAATCGATGAGTCGATTCGGAGTGTTCCAAGGAATACAGGGACGGTATGTGCTCCCGGTGTTGCCAGTATTCCTGCTGGGACTAGTCATAGTTGACGATAGGAAGGTAAGCCAGCGCGCCCTAGCTTGCTGATGATAAGGGTTTGCTGGTCGGCTATTGCTCTACTTCATCGAGTGAATGCGGTTGTCATACACAACGTTCTCGCAGGAGCGAATCGTGGCAAGTACCGCGCATTTCAGGCGTTCGCCGATGCTCAGCTTGCTGATCAGGGCGCGCATGGTGGCCACGTCATCGAGATGGTTCTGCCAGTCGCTGTCATGTAGTTCTTCGGAGCCGAGCGCCTTGAGGCCTTTGCCTTCATCGCGCACGCTGGCGGTCAGGCCGAAGTAGTTCCGGCACGGGGTGATGCCCTGTTCCAGAGTGAACTGGAAGTTCTCGGCCGCGGAAAGCACGTTGTCATGCCAGAATGCGGCGGTTCGCTTCGAGTGCGTCACCGAGTCGGGCTCCTGAAGCCAGTAATAGAGCACGCAATCGATGTCGGCCACTTTGCCCATGCGGGCGTACAGGGGGCCTGCCATGCGGATATCCTGCGCGTAATGGCCCTCGGGGAACCGCAGGCCGTCCCACAGCTCGCGCTTGTACAGGCGGCACCAGTTCGCCTCGTTGAAGTAGCGGGCCTCGGTGTTGCGGCCGAGCTTGCTGCCGAGCAGTCGCAGGCTTTTGCAGAACACGGTCTGGTAGGCGGCGAGCGGGTGCTCGAACACAGTGATTTTGCCGGGCGCCTGCGCGCCCGTCTCGGCCTCTTTGGACACCTTGCTCAGCTGGGAGACGCCGAACTGACGCCAGCGTGCCTTGCTCATATCCGCGCCGGTGTTTTGCAACGCGTGCAGCAGGTATTCGATATTGCGGCGGTCGAGGATGTCGTCGTTGTCGGAGAACGCGATGTACTCGCCATGCGCGGCATCGAGGCCGGTGTTCTGGGCCTTGGCGATGCCGCCGTTTTCCTGATGGATCACGGTGACGCGGCTGTCCTGCGCCGCATACTCATCGCAGATGTCCGGGCTGGAATCCTTGGCCCCATCGTCCACCAGAATCACCTCGAGGTTCGTATACGACTGCTGCAGGATCGAATCAATGCAGTAACGCAGGTAGTTTTCGGCGCTATACACCGGCACGATGATGGAAATGAGGGGAGTGGAGTTTGGCAAGGCTTGGTGCTTCCTCTGGCATTTATTTTATGTGGACATATCCAGTATGACATGTTTCTTGATGTTTCTGGCTCGAATCATCGTTCAGTCATGCGCAAATCACGAAAGACTACTGACGGTAATGTGCGCCTTGAGGAACTCGTCGATGGTGAACAATCCGGAATAGTCACCGGACTGGATTTGGCTGATCGGCGATTCATAATCAATGGTGTCTCCAGTTTGCAGTTCGGTAACGTCCTCTGCGTCCTCGGCGGATATAGACGCAGGGTCGGTGACGGCGCCGAATGCTCATCCACAGCTGCACGGGCGTATCGCCGATTTGGTATCTCTCGATGAGGCTATTGCCGATATCTCCTGCGTTGGTGTCTTGGAGACTTTGAACGTGCATAGCGAGTAGTTTGAGTGCTCTTTGTCCGTGACGGTAATCGTGTTGCCGTCCACGGAAATGCTGACTTCGTTATGCCAGGAATAGGGCAATGTGACGCGGTAGGAATCGGTTTGTGCGCTGAGCGATGCCGTGACGGCGTTACTGTACTGCCAGACTATGTCAATACTGTTGTTGCTCTGACGTTGAATCCGGTCGTAATCACCCAGTGCTGTCTTCGTCCAGGAAGTGGTGAGTTCGGTGACGTCTGGAATGTCGAGTTCGTCGGCCATACATGAGCGCTGCGTTGCATCATCCATTTGCCCTTTGGTGGCGTGCAGCCATACTTTGCTGTGGTCGGTGGAGCGTTTCCATGCAAATGCTTCCGGATCGGGATTGTTCTGCGGCGCACATTTCAGCCATGCCTTATCCAGCTCGCCGTCCAAATCGGTGGGTGAGGAATACGTCTCAGTCCAATTGCCTTGGGTCGGATCGGCTACGGTGGTTTTTGCCGAGTCGGAACCCGACTTGTCCTGTTGCTTTTGAGTGTGTTGGTTTGTTGCTGCGGCTGTGATTCCGTGGTCTGCGCAGACTGGTTTGCGCCGCAGGCGGTTGCCAAAGTGAGGAGCGGCACAAGGAATAGTGCAGTAAAACGACGATGTTTCACATATCCATTGTGCTTGGGAAAGCGGGAGAACGATTGCCAAGAACCGCTGCTGTAATGGCTGATGAAGTATTCGCTGAAGTTCGCGCCCTCTCAGATTGTCACTGACGGCGTATCTGTAATGGGGAAGTATCCAAGTTGTTCATCATTCTGCTTTTGCCAGCGATCCGGTGTGGAGAGAAATTCGATGAGCCCCTTCCATGCTGCTCCAAATGCCACGGAATTGCTGGTGGAAACGGATCGCAGTACTTTGATATCTGCCCATTGCGAGGAAAGCGTGTGCTCGGTGAGCATACGCTGTAGTGGCTTATCCAGATATTCAAATAGCTGTGCATATAGTCCATCAAGCACAATGGTGGGAATGTCGCATATGTTGATAAACGAGGCTAATGCAATGCCGAGATAGTGTGCGGCTGATTTCACGGCTTTACAGGCGTCTGGCTCCTTGCGAGACAGTGCGGCAAACAAGTTGCCGGTAGAAGAGTGTGGTGCCAGACCGCTGGCCTCCATCAGAGCGTATTGTCCGGCAAACGTTTCTAGACACCCAGTATTGCCGCACGAGCATTGGCGTCTGCCTTCAGCTACGTAGACATGGCCAAGTTCTCCTGCCCAGCCGTGACATCCTGTGTCGAATCCGCCGCATTTGACGATTGCAGCGTCGATACCAGTCCCGCCAGAGACGTAGAGATAATCCGATAGGGGAATGTCCTGTTTGTTGCGCAGATAGGTTTCTGCATAGGCGCCTGCATCGGCAGAGTTGAGAAAGTTGATTTGGGGCAACATATTCTGTGGCGCAGCTTTACGCAGTTCCTCCAGCAGGTCAATGTCGTGCCAGCCAAGATTGGGGCTGCTCAGCAGATAAGTGTGGTTGGTGGCGATGAGTCCGTGCAACGCTACGGTGATGCCGACCGTAGTGAGCTCGGCATCTGTTGCCCTCATGCGCAGATCATCAATGATGCGGCGCACAACAGTTAATGTTTTCTCGGCGTTTGAGGTATTGAGTTGCTGATAATGCTGCGCAAGAATTTCGCCCGATAGGTCGACTACAGAAGCCTCGACAGAGCCTGTGGAGATATCTACGCCAATCGCTGCATAGGTATGTAGGGCCGGGGCGAGAGGAACAGCGGGGCGGCCTGACCCGGTGCTTTCCGAATTGAGCTCTCGAATAATGCCGCAACTGATGAGATGCTCTACCAGCCTAGTCATGGTAGAGCGGTTGAGTCCGGTCATGCGGGCAAGGTCGGCCCGCGAAGGATGACGTGAGCCGGTTACGACTGTATTGGCGAGCATGGTGAGGTTATGGTTGCGCACTGTGGTGCCGCTGGCGGCATCCAGTGTGGTAGCGGTGCCGGCGGCTACGTTGCGGCCGGGTGCAATTGTGTGAGAGGGCATACATACAAGTATGCCTCACATCTCGCGGTATGGCTGGTGTTGTGTCATTACATATTCATAACTATGCGGCGAAACGCCGATTTGTTGCAAGAATGGACAAAGTATATTCTCTACTTTAGTATGTTGCATAAAGCAATAAACCCAACGATGAAGTTGAGGAGGGGCCATGCAGCAACTCGTGGCAGGTGTCGATTCATCAACGCAATCCTGCAAAGTCGTCATTCGTGATTTGCATACCGGCAAATTAGTGAGATCGGGCGCGGCCAGGCATAGGCGCGGAACGGAGATTGACCCTCAGGTGTGGCGCTCGGCTTTCGATGAGGCTGTGCACCAGGCTGGCGGTTTGGACGACGTGGTCGCGCTATCCATAGCTGGCCAACAACACGGTATGGTCGCGTTGGATGAGCGTGGTGCGGTGGTCCGCAATGCCATTCTGTGGAATGACACACGATCTGCTCGTGATGCGGTGGACCTTATCTCGGAACTCGGCAACGGTAATGAACGCGAAGGCAAACGTCGATGGGCTGATCGGACGGGCAGCGTGCCTGTCGCCTCGTTGACAGTGACGAAGATCAGGTGGATGGCTACTCATGAACCCGATAATTTGGCTCGTACCGCAGCTGTAGCGTTACCACATGACTGGCTTACTTGGGATCTACTAGGTGGCAACGATATTAACACACTGGTCACGGATCGTTCTGATGCTTCGGGCACTGGTTACTACTCCGCGCAAGATAATGAATATTGCAAGGATTTGTTGGAGCTTGCGGCGGGAGCCGAATTTGCGGATCGTGTGCGGTTGCCTTGGGTCGCCTCACCTGCGCGGCGTGTGTCTGAAGTGAAAATCGATGGGCGCAATCTTGTAATCGGGCCAGGTGCCGGAGATAATGCCGGTGCGGCGCTTGGACTCGGTCTCAAGCCGGGAGAAGTGGCTATATCCATCGGGACGTCGGGCGTGGTGTCGCTGGTGTCGGCTGTTGCTACGCATGATCCTGAAGGATATGTGACTGGTTTCGCGGACGCTAGCGGAAACTATCTGCCGTTGGTGTGTACGTTGAACGCCTCGCGCGTTGTCGACACGTTCCGAGCGTTGCTCAACATGAGCCATGCTGAATTCTCTAGGGCCGCGTTATGCGCACCTCCCGGTGCCGAAGGACTAGTTGTGGTGCCGTACTTTGAAGGAGAGAGAACGCCGAATTATCCAGATGCCACTGGCTCCATTCATGGCATCACTTGCGAAAATCTCACCACTTCGAACATTGCGCGAGCTGCCATTGAAGGCATGCTGTGTGGTGTGGGCGTCGGAATCCGTGCATTCCAGCAGCTCGGTATTCCGGTTACCAAGGTTAACCTCATTGGAGGCGGAGCCCAGTCCGAAGCAGTGCGTCGCATTGCCCCATCGGTGCTCGGACTGCCTGTATGTGTGCCGGAATACAGCGAATACGTGGCGGACGGTGCCGCGCGCCAGGCGGCATGGGTGTATGAGGGTGGTGCCGAGCCGCCAGTATGGACCCCGCATCTGTCTAGCGATTACATCTGCGATTATGCGCCGTTTATTTTGGAACGCTTCCAGGAGATGTCGTCGAGGTTCATGCTCCGATCAGAGGCACGAGCTGATGTGGGGCGTCATGGGAGCGGAATCCAGCTGTAAAGCAGAAATCTGCACGTCTAACCATCTGGCCGGTTGCGACCGACCTCAATCAACGTAAGTCATAACTGAACAATCAGAGAAACAAGCATCTACATATCAAAGGAGACACAAGATGCGTAACACACTGAAAACAACGTTAGCGGCAGGGCTTGCGGTCGCATGCCTCGCACCCATAGCAGCCTGTGGATCGGGTGGATTGGTAGGCGGCAGCAAGTCGAGCGGTGATACCGTCAAGATGGTGCTGGTAGCCAAGCAAGAGGGCATCCCGTGGTTCGATGACATGCGAACCGGTGTTGAGCAGTTCGGAAAAGACAATACCGGCAAGGTCGAGGTCAAGCAGATTGCGCCGGATTCAGGCGATTCCGCAAAACAGGTGCAAATGGTATCGGACCTCATCTCGCAGGACGTGGACGCTATTGTTGTGGTTCCGAATGATCCACAGGCGCTCAAGCCGGTAATCAAGCAGGCCAAGGCCAAGGGCATTGTCGTAGTGGCTCATGAAGCGAGCAATATCGCCGATGACGTTGACTATGATATCGAGGCTTTCCAAAACACGGACTTTGGCGAAGCATTCTGCAAGCCGCTGGCTGAAGGCATGGGAGGCAAGGGCAAACTTGCGGCTGTGGTCGGATCCAAGACCATGGAGACGCATATGGCTTGGTATAACTCCTGCAAGAGCATGCTCGAAAAAGACTATCCGGACATCACATTCGTCTCGGACGAGCCATATGAGGACAACAACGACGATGACACTGCGCGCAAGGTGGCTACAGAAATCCTCAACGCTCACCCGGATATCACCGGTTTCTTTGGCACCTCCGTCTCGGCTGGTTCCAATATGGCCGCTGTGCTCAAGGAGCGTAACAACAAGAATGTCTACGTTTCCTCCCTTGGTATTCCCTCGGTGGACATGCCTTACATCGATGAGGGTTGGGTGCAGTATGCGCAGACTTGGCGTCCTGCCGATGCAGGATATGCTGCGCTCCAACTGGCCTATGACAAGGTCAAAGGCGAATCCATCAAGACAGGCCTTGATCTGAAAGCGGATGGCTACGGCAGTGTTGAGGTCAAAGGTCATCAGGTTTATGGTGACGCTCCTCTGGTGCTGAAGAAGGGCGATTACGCGGACGGCAAGTATCCCTTCTAAATTGCCGTCGCTACTCGGCCAACCACCAGTAAATCAAGAAAGCAAGGTGATGAACATGCGATTGCAGGCTACGGATATCTCCAAGAACTTTGGCGGTGTGCAAGCGCTCAAGCATGTGAACGTGGACATTGTCGGCGGTGAAGTACACTGTCTGGCCGGTGAGAATGGCTCCGGTAAATCCACCATCGTGAAGATTCTTTCAGGTGTATTAACGCCTAATGGGGGAGTCATCACGGTGGACGGTGCGCCATACGGGAATCTGACCGCTCGACAGGCAATCGGTCTAGGCATAGCTGTGATTCATCAGGATCTCTCATTGTTTGGCACTATGAGTGTGCGGGATAACATATGTCTGCCTGAGCATGTTCATCACCATCGGTCGTTAGTCAATCCTCAATATGCCGAGGATGTGTCGCGTAAAGCATTGGCACGAATCGGTGCTGATCTCGATCTGGACGCTCGCGTAGAGGACCTATCTATGGCGGCTAAGCAGCAGGTCGCCATTGCTAGAGCTTTGGCGTTGAACGCAAAGGTCATCTTCATGGACGAGCCGACCACCGCGCTGACTTCCACTGAAGTGGATAGTTTGTTGCGTACCATCGGCACGCTCAAGGCATCAGGGGTGTCGGTTATTTTCATTTCGCACAAGCTCGATGAGGTGTTCTCCGTAGCTGACCGGATCACGGTGTTCCGTTCTGGCGAAGTGATTGGCACCTATCAAGCTTCACAGCTGGACAGCCGTAAGTTGTCTGCGTTGATGACCGGACATGACGTGGAATTTGGTGTTCCCGAAAACCACATTGTGGCCGATGCCGCGCCGGTGCTCGACATGAAGCACGTCAAGGCTTCGAAAGTGTCCGATGTGACACTGAGGATGCAGCCAGGCGAAGTTGTTGGCATGAGCGGCTTATTGGGGTCGGGGCGTACGGAAACTGCTCTTACTCTCTTCGGTCTCAATGCGTTGACCGGCGGAAGCATAGCTATCGATGGGCGGCCCGTAACTATTCGCAACCCTCGTGAAGCCATTGCCAATGGTATTGCCTTGGTGCCTGAAGACAGGCATCATGAAGGTCTGTTTCTTGACCGTAATCTACTGCAAAACAGTGCGGCCAGTGTGCTGGAAAGAATCTCGAGCAAATTCGGCGTAGTCGATGTAAAACAAGAGCGCCGAGTTGGTGAAGACACGTTAGTGAACCTACAAGTCAACACCCGTGATTTGGCGCTGCTGGCACAGTCTCTGTCTGGTGGCAACCAACAGAAGGTGCTACTGGGAAAATGGGTGGCCACCGCACCGAAGCTGCTTATTCTCGACTCTCCGACTGTGGGCGTGGATGTCGGATCCAAATCGCAGATATACGAGATTATTCGACAGCTATCTTCACGGGGAATTGCCATTCTGGTGATTTCCGACGAAGAAGAGGAGTTGTTGGCCGTGTGCAACCGTATCGCCATATTCGTGCAGGGTGCAGTAACCGCGGAGCTCAGTGGCGAGCAACTTAAGCCGGGCTTCTCCGCCATTTACCGTAATGCCGACCGTAATGGTGTTGGAGCAGACGATGTGACTGCTCATTCAACCAATAAGGAGGTGGCTTGATGACACGACAAGCCGATAAAGTCCCGCTGCTCAGGGCTAAGAAGTTCAATTCCATGGAAAAGACCTTGTTGGTCATCATCGTGGCATATGCGATTATCGTTTCCGTAATTAACCCCAATTTTCTATCGCTCGGTACGCTTGCCGATCTAACTCGCAACGGCACCGGTATGGCGATACTCGCGGCTGGCGTGTATGTGATCATGATTGCGGGTGGCATTGATGTGTCGTTTCCGGCGGTGGCGATTATGTCTGGCTATACGTCGGTGGTCGTTGCCGTGCGAACGGGTATTGATTCGATGCTGTTCATCGTGGTTGTCGCAGCGCTCATTGGCGCATTGCTCGGTACTGTCAACGCGCTGCTCATCCATTGGCTGGAATTGCCCACGTTCATTGTGACGCTTGGTACGTCATCGATTTTCTATGGTCTAATGACTACGTTGGTGGGCACTAAACCGGTGACGATAAGTCAGATGCCGAAATCAATGTTGAGCTTTGGTAGATGGAACGTGATTTCTTTCACCGTCAAAGGGCAGGAAAACGGCATTGCGGGCTTCTTCCTCATCGCGGTGATCGTATACGCGGCAGTGTGGTTCGTGATGAATCACACCACACTGGGACACGGTGTTTATGCAATTGGCAATTCCGAGGAATCTGCAAGGCGAGCGGGATTATCGCCATTGCACATCAAGTTGTTCATATATCCGTTCATGGGTGTGCTGGCTGCGCTGATGGCTATCATCTCTTTTTCGAACCTCAAGTTTGTTGATCCGACCAGCATTATGGGTACCGAACTGACGGTGATTGCTGCAGTGGTTATTGGAGGTACCAGAATCACTGGTGGTTATGGCACCCTGCTGGGTACGTTCCTAGGTGTTGCCTTGGTGCAGTTGCTGAACAACACTCTGGTGTTCATGGGTATCCAATCCTCGTGGAACAACCTGTTCATCGGCGCGGTTATGGTCGCGGCGGTGGTCGTCATCTATTACGGCGAAAAGCGCCGCAACCGTCGTAACATGTCTTTCCTGGTCTGAGGTGATCATCATGGCACAGCAAACGAAAAGCAAGTCGGGGCGCAGCCCTCGCAGCAACCCGATTGTCACGTGGTGGAGCGGCGTGGACCGTTCCAGCAAGGTGCTCTATGGAGCCGTTGTGGTGGTTTGCCTAGGGTTTTATATCCTGCTTGGCAATACGCTGTACAACGTCGGTACATTGCAATCCATGGGATTCCAGATTGGCGAGTTCATGTTTCTGGCGCTCGCCATGGGCATTGTGATGCTCACTGGTGGCATCGACCTTTCGGTGGTTGCTAATATGAACGTTTCCGCAATTATCATCGCGTGGATGTTGTCGGGAAACGAAATGGGTCGTCTCGGTTCGTCGTGGGTCTCAATTGCTGTGGCGGTGTTGCTGGGCATCGTCGCAACGGTGGTTTGCGGCATGGTGAACGGTCTTCTTGTCTCGTTAGCCGGCGTCAATCCGATTGTGGCGACGTTGGGTACTCAGCTGTTGTTTACGGGAATAGCTTCTGCGGCAACCAACGGTTCATCAATTGGTGTTGGCGTGCTGGATTACGCGATGCTGGGCATTTCTACGGTCGCCGGCGTACCAGTGGTGTTCCTCATCGGATTGGTGTGCTATCTCGTTGTTGGCTGGATAACCAGCCGCACGAGATACGGTCGTGAACTATATTTCTACGGTTCCAATCCGGTGGCATCGCTGTTCTCGGGGCATCGCGTCAACCGAACGTTGGTCCTCGCTTATGCTGCGGCAGGCATTTTCGTAGGTTTGGCTGCGATGGTCATGGTTGCTCGAGTTAATTCCGCGCGTGTTGGATTCGGTGAAACGTACCTGTTGCAGGCTCTTCTGGTCGTGGTGCTTGCCGGCTTTGACCCGTTTGGCGGCCGTGGTCGGTTTGGCAATCTGCTGTTGGCAGTGATCATGTTGCAGGTGCTGCAGACTGGATTCACCATTCTCAATTTCTCCCCGTTCGTCAAGAACCTTGCTTGGGGTTCTGCTCTGGTGATTGTCATGGTGCTGAGCCGGGCGTTTGAACTGCGAGCAAACCGGACAGGGCGCACCGCGAAAGTCGCGGCGGATACTGCTTCCACTTCGGTCAAGACCAAGGAGTCTAACAATGAGTGAATTATCTAAAGGTGTAGTCGACGCAGCGCAGGCGGAAGGTATTCTGACCGAGCTGAGGCAGACTTTCGATCGTCTGGACTATCAGGCGGTGAATGAAGTCCTCCCCGTTTTGCGGTCTGCGCGTCGCATTGTTTGTGCTGGTGTTGGGCGTGAGGGGCTTACTTGCCGGGCGTTTTGCATGCGCCTCATGCACCTTGGCTACGATAGCCACTGGGTGTGGGATGATACTGCTCCGGCGCTGGGTGAGGGAGATGTGTTTTTCTTCACCTGCGGATCAGGGCAGATCGCACATCTATTGACGATTGCGCAGTTGGCTAAGGATACCGGTGCAACGGTGGTGTGTGTCACTGGCGTGCCGAATAGCGATGCTGCGCGTTTATCCGATCATGTGGTGTTCATTCCTGCATCTGTGTATAAGGGCTCTGGTGATTTGGTACCGACTGTGCAACCCATGGGCACATTATGGGAAACAGCGTCGTGGATCCTGCTTGATGCCATCGTGTACGGACTGCATGAGCGCGATAATATTGGGTACGCGGAAATGGCGGCCCGACACCGCAACTATGAGTAGCGGTCTTTGACGAGGGCGTTAGTGCGCCCGTCTGACATGCAATGTCTGCCTGCAAAACTTGGTGCGGTGGTTTTCTTGTTTTGCGGGCAGGCAATGTCTGACTTACATTGCGCAAATTGTACTTCGGCAGACTTGGCGATAAGCCCATGTACTATTCCTTTGTACAAATACGATACCAATAGAACGTTCGCCACCATTAGTTCCCGTTCAATGCATCGAGAGTTGGGTAGATATGGCGTGCGAGTTTCGGCACTCCGCTGTGCTGAAGTATGTACGCATAATCTTCTGGCATTTGTGGATACCGCTTGTAACTCAGCAATGCTTGCTCTTCGGCAAGGCGGAGAATCAAATCATTGACCAGCCCGCCAAAAAGCGCGCAGGTATCGAAGAAAACGGGGAAACTCATGTCGCGCGCTCCTTTGCCGTTGGTCTTGGTGCTTTACGAAATCAGCGGGTTGTCGAGTGTTGCGCGAGGATCTTCATCTGCGGCGATGGCATCAAAAATCTGCATGTTTTTATCGTGCTGCGTAACGGCGTAATGCTGTAAATCAGACAGCATAACTCGCCTATGTCTGCCTACGCGAGTGAATGGAATGTCGCCTTGCTCCAGCAGTTTTACCAATGTGGGGCGGGAGATGCCGAGATAGTCGGCGGCGTCCTGCGTGGTGAGTTTGGTGTCATATGGGGCAACGAATATAGCCTTGCCTCGGGAAAGCTGGTCGGCAACTTTGAACAGCACGTCTGCGAGCTCGGGTGTCAGCGGACGGTCGGGAGAGCCGGGCACTTTCAGCATTGCCACGGGAAAATCGTTCTGGGCTGCCATGGCATCAAACTGTTTATCGAGTAGCTGCTGTGTTTCTTCCTGGAGGGCGGATAGGGATTCCTTGATGTCAATGAGCTGTCGTCGGTCTTCTGCGTTCGGCAGATAAGTCGCGGAGCTCTCTGAGATGCTGCGCGTGCTCATTGGTTATCCTCTTCGTCGGGATTTTATTGTTGTGGCATTGCTCGGATACCATAATAAACGAAATATTCGAAAAAATAAACTTGCTTGCTTTGCTGGCGATATGCATTATTGTGTGCTTGGTTTTGTTGGTTGTTTTCTTGCTTTCGGGTAACATGGGTTTTCGGTAAAACGAACATGACCTGTGAAAGGTTGCTTGCTATGGCCGGTATGCCGAACAATTCCGAAACCACCCAGTATCCCGATCTCGTTATCGTTGGCGCGGGCCTGTTCGGCCTGACGGTGGCGCAGCAGGCGGTGGAGCACACCGGCGCTCGCGTGCACATCATCGACGTGCGCGACCACATCGGCGGCAACGCATACTCGTATATCGATGAGGAAACGGGCGCGGAGATCCACAAGTACGGCGCTCATCTGTTCCATACCTCCAACAAGCGTGTGTGGGACTACGTGAACCGCTTTACGAGCTTCACCAACTATGTGCACCGCGTGTACGCCACGCACGATGGCGAGGTCTACCCGCTGCCGATCAACCTGGGCACTATCAACCAGTTCTTCCATGCCCACTACACGCCGGCCGAGGCGCAGAAGCTCATCGCCGAGCAGGCGGGCGAGCTGGCCGGCACCGACCCGCAGAACCTCAACGACAAGGGCATCCAGCTGATCGGCCGCCCGCTGTACGAGGCGTTCATCAAGAACTACACCGGCAAGCAGTGGCAGACCGACCCCTCCGAGCTGCCGGCCGCCATCATCAAACGCTTGCCCGTGCGCTTCAACTATGACAATCGCTACTTCAAGGACACGTGGGAGGGCCTGCCCTCGGACGGCTACACCAAGTGGATGGAGCGCATGATCGACGACCCGCGCATCACCGTGGAGCTGGGCGTGGACTTCTTCGACGAATCCCAGCCGTACAACAAGACCGCGCTCAAGGCCGCGGGCGTGCCGGTGGTGTACACGGGTCCGGTGGACCGCTATTTCGACTACGAGCTGGGCGACCTCAAGTGGCGCACGGTGGACTTCAAGGAGGTCCGCTACGACGAGGGCGACCACTTCGGATGCCCGGTGATGAACTTCTCCGACGCGGACGTGCCCTACACCCGAGCCATCGAGTTCAAGAACTTCAACCCGGAGCGCCACGACTCCCAGAACCCGGACAAGACCGTGGTGTGGGAGGAATACAGCCGCTTCGCCGAGCGCGGCGACGAGCCGTACTACCCGGTCAACACCGACGCGGACAAGGCGCTGTACGCCCAGTACGAGGCCAAGGCCAAGGCCGAGCCGAACACCGTGTTCGGCGGCCGCCTCGGCACTTACAAGTACTACGACATGCACAACGTGATCGACACCGCCCTCACCGCTTACGAGGAGCGGGTCGCACCGCTGCTGGCCAAGTAACAGCCGATTGCGCGATTACGCAACGAATCCAACCCCAAGTCCGAAGCCGTCATGATTATGCCAACGATAATCATGACGGCTTCGGACTTGTTGATTCTTTGGGGTGACTACAAACCGCTGACGGCGATGTGCGCTTTGAGGTAGTCGTCTATGGCGAATACGCCTGAGGTGTCTCCGGCGCGAATCTGGGCGGAGATGGAGTCATATTCAACGGTGCCTCCGGTTTGCAGATCGGTAACGTCTTCAGCATCGTCCGCCGAAATGGAGGCCGGGTCGGAGGCGGCGACAAATGCCCATCGTGTGGCCCACATCTGCACGGGGGTGTTGCCGGCCTGATATTTCTGGATGAGGCTGATACCTATGTCTCCGGCGTTGCTGGAATCCGAGACTTGGAACGTGCATAGCGCATATTTCGGGTGTTCTCGGTCGGTGACGGTGATGGTGCTGCCGTCCACCGAGGTGGTGATTTTGTTGTGCCACGAGTAGGGCAAGGTGACGCGATACGAATCAGATTCCACGGTGAGCGACTTTTTGACTGCGTCGCTGTACTGCCAGACGATATTAATGACGTTGCCGCTGCGCTTCTGATAACGGTCATAATCTCCCAGCGACGTCACAGTCCACGAGTCGCTGAGATCTGCGGTGTCCGCAATATCCAGTTCATCGGCCATGCAGGAGCGCTGTGACGAGCCATCCATACCGCCCTCAGTGGCGTGCATCCACACTTTGCTGTGATCTGTAGACCTCTTCCAGGAGAATGCCTCGGGATCGGGCGCATTGTGCGGTGCGCAATCCAGCCATGCTTCGTCAAGCTCCCCGTCCAGGTCACTGGGGCCGGAGTAGGCGTCTGTCCAGTCGCCCTGGGTTGGGTCATCAACAACAGTCTTCTGCTGATTGGAATCCGTGTTGCTGTTGCTCTTGGGAGTCTGCGAGGATTGCTGCTTTTTTGGTTCAGTGGTCGGCGCAGATTGGGGCGTCCCGCAAGAAGCGAGTAGCGCAATCAGCGGTACGAGAAGCACCATGGCAAAACGACGATGTCTCATATCACAAGTCTAACTGTGTAGGAGTTCGATTGCTAGGGGCTGTAGAAAGGGGATGTCGTATTCTCGCGCGTCTTTCGTTACGATTGTCACTGGGGATAGAATGAAAGTCATGCCTCATCGCGAGGCGTGCGCAAGCTGAAGGAGCAGAGGCTATGACTGATTCCAACACCAATCCTTATGCCGGTTCGGGGCAGTCGCCGTGGCAGCCCGAGCAGGCTCCGGCGCCTTCATCTGAATCCGATTCGGGTGCTGCAAATCCATCCGGCGAGGCTGGATCCCAGCAGCCCAATAATACTTATCCTGGTGGCGGTTCCGCGCCTCCGCAGACACCGTACAATCCGTACGCTCAAGGCGGAACGCCGTATGGGCAGCAGTACAATCCGAGCTACAGCCAGCCCTATGCCCAGCAGTATGGCTACATGCCCCCAGCGGCCAATCAGCAGTGCAACGGGTTTGCCATTGCGGGCTTTGTCTGCTCGTTCTTTACCTCAATCATCGGTTTGATTTTCAGCATCATCGGCTTGAACCAGATCAAACGGCAGGGCGGCAAAGGCAAAGGCTTGGCCACTGCGGGCATCATCATCAGCGTGGCAAAGCTGGGCATCTATCTGCTGCTGATTGTGATGATTATCGTCGGTCTCTTTTCGGGTATGGGCGATGCCGTGACGAATGATTTGCGGTCGGATTATTCATACAGCAGATACGACGACATGGACGATCAGTATGATTCGTACTATTATGACGACCAGTACGACTACGACGATTCTGGCGATATCGATATCGATGATTTGGATCGCGCGCTTGAGCAGCTGAATGGCGTGTCGGAACGGTCCTCTGCTTTTACCGTCTACTCTCCAGCGGTTTCCATCAGCGAATGAATAGGTGATGAGATTCCTGCGGCGTGGCATTGACCGGCCGTGGGAGGAATAGTCGTTGCCGGGCGCGGGCTGGGCGTAGTCTTGGAGTCATGAGACTCGCACGTTTTTCTTTGAATGATTCGCCGCGCTACGCCTTCGTGCAGAAGGACGAAACGGACGGCAAGGACTACCTCATCGAGCTGGACGGTCATCCGCTGGCCGGCGACCAAGTCGCTCCTACCGGTAATCGTTACCCGGTTGATGGCGATGGCATCCGCCTGCTTTCTCCAGTGATTCCTTCCAAGGTCTACGGTCTGGCCAAGAACTATGAGGCGCACGCCCAGTTCATGCACGAGGCCGGCCATTCGGAAATCGCCCATGCGCCTGAGAACATGGTGATTTTCACCAAGCCGTCCACCTCGGTGATTGGCCCCGATGATCCGATCGTGTACCCGGCCTGCTCCAAGGACATGAACTTCGAGCCGGAAGTGGCCGTGGTGATGGGTCGTATTGCCAAGAACGTGACCGTTGAGAACGCAATGGATTACGTGCTTGGCTTCACCTGCGTGAACGACGTGACGCTGCGCGACCTGCAGGGCATCGATCCCACATGGACGCGAGCCAAGGGATTCGATACCTCCTGCCCGCTCGGCCCGTGGATTGTGATGCGCGATGACCTGAATTGGAAGGACGCCGAGATTTCGTTCACGCTGAACGGCGAGGACGTGCCGATGGCATCCGGTACCACCGCAAACCTGATTCACGGCATCCCTGAGCAGATCGCCGCAATCTCCAGCTTCTCCACACTGCTGCCCGGCGACGTAATCATGACCGGTACGCCGAATGCTTCCGGTCATCTTGATCCCGGTGACGAGACCATTGTGCACGTCGAGGGTATTGGCGATCTGCGCAACGTGATTGTGCGGGCGTAGGTGTTTCTGGCTCCCCTCGGAGAGGGGAGCCAGAAACGCGCCTTATGCTCCCGGTAGAAGCGCGTGCAAGACGGTCATCACCACCAAGCTGATGATGGCCGTCACTGTTAATGAGAAGCCGGCGAGCTTGGCATTGCCGGTCAACGAATCGGTGAACTTGGTCGAGAAAATCGTGATTGGGGCAAAGGAGCCCAGCACGATGATTTCGCGGATTCTCATGTCAAACGGCAGCAGGAACCATGCCGCTACGGCGATAATTGCGCCGAACGCCATACGCCAGGCGATTACCTTGCCCAGCTCCACCTTGTCTTTACGGTTGTCTGGAATCTCCATCATGAGTCCGATCATCGCCATGGCGCAGAAGGCGTTCGCATTGGCGAACGGCGTGATGAGGGTGACGATCGGCTGTGGAATCGTGATGTGCAGGAACATGAACACCAGCATCAGCATGTAGATGTCGAACGAAATCGAACTCAGAAAATCACGGGCAATGTTGCGCAGGCGCAGGATAAGCGGCAGCGATTTGAAGTTCTCGTCCATATGCAGCAGCGTGCGCGTGATGGTCAGTGAACCTGCCGTGGCCACGGTGGCGTTGCCGATATCGAGCATGATGATCGGCAAGCCAGCGGATGCGCCCATAAAGGTCTGCACCACCGGCAGGCAGAACGCGCCGAGATTCAGTCCCGAGGCGTTGAGCATTTGGAAGGCGCGGTAGTTCTTCTCGTCGCCACGCGATCCGATATACACGATGAACAGCGGAACCGCGCAGGCGAAGAAGCCGAACAGCACAATCCACAGCATGCGCATATCGTGCTTGTTAGTGGCGAACGACAGGATAATCGCGCACGGCAGCGTGAGGTTGAACACCAGTCCTTGAACAACCCTGTAATCGCGTTCTCCGAAAATATGGACGTGCTTGAGTGCGTAGGCGCCGATAATAACGAGCAGTAGCGAACCGGCTTGGAAAATCATGTTCTTCTCTTATCCCACAACGCGCTAGCCGCAGTAGTCGGGGAGCGGTTCAAGCGCACAACAAACCGAGTGCGAGTATAGGAGTGTCGCGGGGCATATATCGCCTCCCGGCGCATATTGTGGACGCCCGTCTAGGCTTGCTCCCGCTGGTGAGAGCTGTCCGCGGAAGCGGACTGAGAGTGGTCAACCCCAAAACAGACCAATTTCAACCATTTCTGGCGCCGTCTCTAACCTTCCTCACTCGAAGACCTGCGCAGGTTCCAAAACTTGAGTCACTTACACTCAACTTTTGGGAATAGAATAGGCGTCAGGTCGGTTGAGCATATCAGATAACGACACATTGCGGTCTGCTACGGCGCTCGCAGAGCGTGCGAAACCTCAAGACGAGACGCAGCGGAACGCATGACATGGAGGAATACGATATGGAACAGAAGTTCACCACTATGGCCCAAGAAGCCGTCGGCGACGCGATTCAGAGTGCGTCCGCCGCAGGAAACGCGCAGGTCGAGACCCTGCACGTCATGGATGCGTTGCTGCGTCAGGAAAACGGCGTGGTGCGCTCCCTCATCGAGGCCGCGGGCGGAGACCCACAGGCCATCGGCGCTGCCGTGCGTAACGCTTTGGTCGCGCTGCCGAGTGCGTCCGGCTCCAGCACTTCGCAGCCGCAGGCCAGCCGTCAGCTGACCGCAGCCATCGCCCAGGCCGAGAAGGAAATGCAACAGATGGGCGACGAATACGTCTCCACCGAGCACCTGCTCATCGGCATCGCGGCCAGCAAGCCGAACCAGTCGGCTGAAATCCTGGAGAAAAACGGCGTCACCGCCGCTTCCCTGCGTAAGGCTGTGCCCGGCGTGCGCGGCGGCGCGAAAGTCACCAGCCCGGACGCGGAAGGCTCGTACAAGGCTTTGGAGAAGTACTCTACCGACCTGACGGCCGCCGCCAAGGAAGGCAAGCTCGACCCGGTCATCGGCCGTGACCAGGAGATTCGCCGTGTGATTCAGATCCTGAGCCGCCGTACCAAGAACAACCCTGTGCTGATCGGTGAGCCTGGCGTCGGCAAGACCGCCGTCGTGGAGGGCTTGGCCCAGCGTATCGTGGCGGGCGACGTGCCCACCACCCTGCAGGGCAAGAAGCTCATCTCCCTTGACCTGGGCTCCATGGTGGCCGGCTCGAAGTACCGTGGTGAGTTCGAGGAGCGCCTGAAGAGCGTGCTCAACGAAATCAAGAACGCGGACGGCCAGATCATCACCTTCATCGACGAGATCCATACCATCGTCGGCGCGGGTGCGGCCGAAGGCTCCATGGATGCCGGCAATATGCTCAAGCCCATGCTGGCCCGCGGCGAGCTGCGACTGATCGGCGCGACCACACTGGACGAGTACCGCGAGAACATCGAGAAGGATCCGGCACTGGAGCGTCGTTTCCAGCAGGTGTTCGTGGGCGAGCCTTCCGTGGAAGACACCATCGCCATTCTGCGTGGCCTGAAGCAGCGTTACGAGGCTCACCATAAGGTAACAATCGGCGATGACGCGTTGGTTGCCGCCGCAACCCTGTCGAACCGCTACATTTCGGGTCGTCAGCTGCCGGACAAGGCCATCGATCTGGTTGATGAGGCGGCTGCCCACCTGCGTATGGAGCTCGACTCCTCGCCTGAGGAAATCGATGAGCTGCAGCGCAAGGTGACCCGTCTTGAGATGGAGGAAATGCAGCTCAAGAAGGCCGAGGATCCCGCGTCCAAGGAGCGTCTGGGCAAGCTGCAAGCCGAACTCGCGGACACCCGTGAGAAGCTCAGCGGCCTCAAGGCGCGTTGGGATGCGGAACAGGCCGGCCATAACAAGGTCGGTGACCTGCGTGCCAAGCTCGATGACCTGCGTGTGCAGGCGGATAAGTTCACCCGTGAGGGGAATCTGGCTGAGGCCTCGAAGATTCTGTACGGAGAGATTCCGGCTATTCAGAAGGAGCTCGCCGCTGCGGAAAGCGCGGATGCCGAATCTGCTGATGCGGGTGCCGAGAATCCGGCTGATGAGCCGATGGTTCCGGACCGCGTGGATGCCGACTCGGTGGCTGAAATCGTCTCCGACTGGACCGGCATTCCCGTTGGCCGCCTGATGCAGGGCGAAAACGAGAAGCTGCTGCACATGGAGGACTACCTCAGCAAGCGCGTGATCGGCCAGAAGGAAGCCATCGCCACCGTGTCCGACGCGGTGCGTCGTTCGCGTGCCGGTATCTCGGACCCGAACCGTCCGACCGGATCGTTCCTGTTCCTTGGTCCCACCGGTGTGGGTAAGACCGAACTGGCCAAGGCACTCGCCGACTTCCTGTTCGACGACGAGAAGGCCATGGTCCGCATCGACATGTCCGAATACATGGAGAAGGCTTCGGTCTCGCGCCTGATCGGCGCGGCTCCGGGCTACGTGGGTTACGAGCAGGGCGGTCAGCTGACCGAAGCCGTGCGCCGTCGCCCGTACTCCGTGGTGCTGTTCGATGAGGTCGAAAAGGCCAATCCGGAGATCTTCGACGTGCTGCTGCAGGTACTCGATGATGGCCGCCTGACCGATGGCCAGGGCAGGACCGTGGACTTCAAGAACACGATCCTGATCATGACCTCCAACTTGGGCTCGCAGTTCCTCGTGAACGAGGACATGGACGCCGACGCCAAGAAAAAGGCCGTGATGGATGCGGTCCACATGAACTTCAAGCCGGAGTTCCTGAACCGTTTGGACGATATTGTCATGTTCCACCCGCTCACGCGCGAGGAGCTTGGCGGCATCGTGGATATCCAGGTCAAGGGCGTGGCCCAGCGCCTGACCGACCGTCGCATCACGCTGGACGTCACCGATTCGGCTCGCGAGTGGCTGGCCAACACCGGCTACGACCCGGCCTATGGCGCTCGTCCGCTGCGTCGCTTGGTGCAGACCGAAGTTGGCGACCAGCTGGCCCGCATGTTGCTGGCCGGCAAGGTCCACGACGGCGACACCGTGCTCGTCGACCAGACCGGCGGCGAACACCTGGAGCTCTCCGCCTGGGCGAGTGACCAGATTGCCTCCGACGATCCGGATGTGAGCGTAGACAACGTCTCCGAAGATAAGTGACAATCACTGGCTCCCCTCTCCGAGGGGAGCTGTCAGCGAAGCTGACTGAGGGGAGTTCGGGCGGCTTTGCAACAGTGGTTTTTTGTAAAAATCTCTTAAACAGGTGGGTATGGTAGCAGTCATACCCACCTTTTCGTCTTTGTGGGTCTATCTCGATTTCGAGGGGCTGATTTGCCCTCTTTCGGAGGTCTACTTCCATTTCGAGGGGCTGCTCATCCATTGAACCGCAAGTATCAGTGGCTTTATGGCAACGCCATTCCGCCGTTTTGGGGCCTTATCTACTTGGCTGCCAGCCCCTTGAAATGGAAGTAGATCTCCCGCAACATCGAAATCAGCCCCTCGAAACGGAAGTATCTTTCCGGTCCGTCTCAATTGCGTTTCCCAAGAGTGGAAGAACCGTGATATCAAGGTGTTCACTGCTGCATATGGTAGGAAAGTGAGTGTTGGCGGACGAAGGGAGGGCTAGTGACCGGACGATTTGCGCCGACACCATCGGGACGCATGCATATCGGCAACGTGTATGCGATGCTGGCCGCATGGCTTTCGGCCCGCTCTCGTGGTGACCGCATGCTGATGCGCATCGAAGACGTGGATAAGCCGCGCGTGATTGCCGGTGCCGATCGGCTCATGCTGGATGATCTCCGTTGGCTGGGCCTTGACTGGGACGGCGAGCCGATATTCCAGTCCCAACGCACAGAACGCTACGAATATGCATTGGAGTGCTTGCGCTCGCGAGGCGTGCTATATCCCTGCTTCTGTTCGCGTGCCGATATCCGTGCGGCTTCCGCCCCCAACGAAGGTGACGGTTTCATGGTCTATCCCGGCACCTGCCGTCATTTGCTTCGCAATCATCCCGGCGAGGTGCATTCCCGACTAGCTCGCGGCGACCAGCACTCCGTTCGCATCGCCATGCCAGAACCGAGGGCAATGTCGGACGGCCCGTTTGCGAACCTATATACGTCATCGGAAGCGTCAACGCCCGTGCGTGGCGATGGAATTGCCGACTGTATTACAAGTTTTGATGATTGTGTTTACGGTCCACAGCATTACGATTTGCCTCATGAAGTGGGCGATTCGGTGATTCGCCGAGCTGATGGACTGTTCGGCTATCAGCTTGTTGTGGTTGTGGATGATTTGGATATGGGCGTTGATGACATCGTGCGTGGCCGTGATTTGCTACGCTCCACTGCATTGCAGATGTGGATTCGCCAATGCCTGCTGGCCGGAGGATTCCGGCCGGAGTGCGCGAGCGATGCACGAGTATCTGCCGAACACCCGAAGTATGTGCATTTGCCCCTCATTGACAACGCGGCCGGTCGGCGTTTAGCCAAGCGCGAACGCTCTCTGGATATGGGAGCCCTGCGAGCCCGTGGCGTGACCCCTGAACAAATCATTGGCTATTGTGCTTGGCTGTTACGTTTACAATCCGCTCCAATCCCTTGCAAACCCGCCGATCTGTTGGCCGATTTCAGTTGGGAGCCGCTGCGCGCCAATCACCCTGACCGTGCGTTGAAGCCGGATGATCCAACCACTCCACAATGGCTGGCAGAAGCGTTAGGCTAGAGGCAGTCCAACAGGAAGGATTCCAATGTCGTCGAAGCTCTGGAGAAACGTGGTGCTGGCCGGCGTGGCCGCCGCAGGTGCCGCAGTGTGGGCCGTGGCCCCGCGCACATTCAATGACAAGCGCCGCAATTTCGTACCCTCGATTCCCGAGGTCTGGTATGCGCATCGCGGTCTGCATGATGCCGGTTCCGGCTTGGTGGATGTTGCCGATATCGCGGACTACGCCGGTGACAATCCCGTCAGCGCCCAGTCCGATACCACGGGGCAATCCATCGCTGAAAACGACGACTATGTGGCACTCGCTCGTGCCATGGCCATCAAGGCGGGCTATGGCAGTGCGGATACAACTGGTCCGATTGCGCCTGAGAATTCCCTGGCTGCATTCGCTGCCGCGTGCGAGGCCGGCTATGGCATAGAACTTGACGTGCAACTTACGCTGGATGGCCAAGTGGTTGTGGTGCATGATGCTGATTTGCTGCGTGTGGCCGGAGATTCGCGGTTGATTGAGGACTTGACCTACGACGAGCTCACCCGCATCCCGCTGTTCCCGAACGGTAAGTCCGGCGATCTCAAGGCTGAGCCTCTGCCGGGTGCCGGCGAGAACCCGCCTCTGGTCGTCACGCCGTCCGCAGCCCCGGAAGGCTATTACCAGCATGTGCCGCTGTTCTCTGATGTTTTGGACGTGGTGGCCGGTCGTGCGCCGCTGATTGTGGAATACAAGTTCAGCAATAATCGTGCATGGGACGAGCGCAGCGAAGAGCTGATGGAAAAGGGTCATGCGTTGCTCGAGGCGTATGACGGGCCTTACGTGGTCGAGTCCTTCCACCCGGGTGCGGTGAACTGGTACAAGGAGCATCATCCTGAGGTGTGCCGTGGCCAGTTGAGCTGGCCGGCAAAGCTGGATAAGCATGGTGCGGCTGAATGGACTGCCGGATTGCTGGCGTTTAATTGGTTGTCTCGTCCTGATTTTGTGGCGTATGACTGGACTGGTGGTGCTTCGCCGCAGGTCAAGCTCGCTCGCTCGATGGGCGCCACGGCGGTTTCCTGGACCGTGCGTTCCAGTGAGGAGCTTGCTCAATGTGAGCCGTATTTCGACCGTCACATCTTCGAGGCGTTTGTGCCCGACGAGGTGTGAGCAAGCAACTTGGCTCCCCCTGAGGGGAGCCAAGACAGTGATTATTTGTGATACGGTTCGCCGGCGTTGATTTTGTAGGCACGGTAGATCTGTTCCAGCAGGATCACGCGCATAAGCTGATGTGGAAACGTCATCTTCGAGAAGCTCAGCAGGAAATCGGCGCGACGTAGGATCGCATCATCGAGTCCGATCGACCCGCCGATAACCAGCTGAATATGACTGGTGCCGCGCAATCCTAGGTCATTGATTTTCGCGGCCAGTTCTTCGCTGGAAAGCTGCTTGCCATTAATGGCAAGGGCAATGACGAATGCGCCGTCCTTCAGATGTTTGGCTATGCGCTCGCCTTCTTTGGCCTTGATTTGGCGATCCACGCCCTCGGAGGCATGGTCGGGCGTCTTCTCGTCCGCGACTTCAATGATGTTGAGCTTGCAATAGCGCGAGAGTCGCTTGGAGTACTCGTCAATGGCATCGCGAAGGTAACGTTCCTTCACGCGTCCCGGCGCAATAATGTCGATCTGCATAAGGTCATTCCATAGATTTG
>CWGW01000036.1_pt1 | contig 140252 bp, 131 predicted proteins | sample 662481 | NCBI WGS metagenome assembly CWGW01 (sample SAMEA3735747, study PRJEB9488) | human gut metagenome | biome: ENVO:mammalia-associated habitat; material: ENVO:feces | place: Malawi | collected 2009-02-27 | reverse complement strand
CCATCCACGCCAATCGGCCTTATGCTTGTTGACGCGGGCCTCGGCCGTGTGCAGATCCGCCTCCTCAGGCAGGATTCCCACCGTTGGCTGCGAGGCTGCGGCCATTGTTTGATCGGACATAATCGATTGCTTTCTTGGAATACGGATTGCTGTGCTGCGCCCGCTATCAGGGGGCCGCTCGATTGGAGCGGTCACGTCAGGTGAGGGCATGGGAAAGCGGGGACACTGGGGAGCATCCCCGCTGTGGGAGATCGGGCGGCTAGGCGGAAGGAGAGTGGCCTAGCCGCAGGTTTTGATTGTTGGTCAGTGCCGGATGTACCGGCAATAGACCGGATTGTGTCACTTGACGGTGACGTTGTAGCCCTGCTGCTTGCCTTGCTCGGCCAGCTTCTTGGCGTAGTTCTGGAGTGCTTCCTCCAGGGTGATGTCGCCGGAGTAGGCCTTGGAGACTTCGTCGCCGTAAGTGGTCTGGGCGTACGGGTTGTACGGCAGGTACTGGAACTTCTCGGTCGGGCGCTGAGCCGCGGCGGAAAGGACTTCGTTGACGTTCTGACCGCCGAAGTAGTCGTTGGTCTTCTTGTTGGACCCGGTGGTCGGGTCGGTGAAGGAGTCGGACTTCAGGATCTTCTTCAGGGACGGGAAGGTACCGGTGTCGGCCATGGTCTGAGCGCCCTCGCCATGAGTCATGTACTCAACGAGCTTGTAGGCAGCGGCCTGGTTCTTGGACTGCGAGGTGACGGCAAGTGCGGAGCCACCGTCTTCGGCGGAGACTTCCTTGCCGTCCTCCCACTGTGGCAGCTGGGCGACGCGCCAGTTGCCGGCCTGATCGGGGGCGCCGGTCATGAGATTGATCGGCATCCAAGCGCCGATGGTCAGGGAGGCGAGGGTGCCATCGTTGAGCTCGCGGTTCCAATCATCGGACCAGTTCGGGGTCTTGGTGTCCACGAGGTCTTCGTCGATGAGCTTCTGGACGAATTGGATATAGCGCTGCATGCCCTCGTCCTTGGTCATGTTGATAGTGATGTTCTCGCCATCGACCTTCCACGGCTGGGCGCCGGCCTGCCAGATCTGGGCGGTGAAGGGCTGGTAGTCGTTGGACGTGCCGGCAAGGTTGGTGATGTAGGAGCCGATGGCGCGAATCTTCTTGGCAGCCTCGTAGTAGTCGTCCCAAGTCTTGATGGACTCACCGTCCACGCCGGCCTTGTCGAACACTGCCTTGTTGTAGAAGAACATTTCAGGGCCGGAATCAATCGGCAGAGCGTACGGCTTGTTGTTGTACTGGAGCTTGTTCCACGGGCCGGCGGCGAAGTCGTCGGCGAGCTTGTCGGCACCGAACCGGCTCAGATCCACGAGGCCATCGGTGACGGCGAACTGGGTGACGGTCGGATCTTCGAGCATCACGACATCCGGGGCGCCATTGCCGGCGGCGATGGCGTTGGAGAGCGCGGTGGAGGTCTTCTCGGCGGTGCCGGTGTTGCTGAACTTGACGGTGATGCCGGGGTTGGCCTTCTCGAAGTCAGCGAGGATTTCCTTCATCGAGTTGCCGGAATCCCAGCCCCAGAACACGAGTTCGGCCTTGTCGGCGTCACCCTTGTTGACGCTGTTGTCGTTGCTGCTGCCGCAGGCGGCGAGACCGACGAGCGTGGCCACGGCTGCCGTTGCCGCGATGACCTTCTTGGTGTTGCGCATGTTATCTCCTCCTGGACCATTGGAGTTGGCTTGCGGGTGGTTGGCTTTCTTCCGACTGGCTTCCGGTTTTCGTCCGGTTACTTCTCGGTTATCTTCCGGCTGTCTTTGGCTGCCTTCCGATTGCCAAAAACGAATCGACTGCTGCGTTGGATTTCAATTCGTTTGGCCGCTTGCGAAGTCTCCTCTGGCCACCTTTCCTTGGGGTGTTTTCTTTGGTACACCCGTGTACCAATACCTAAGATGATACACCTGTGTACCAATTTGTCAAAATCACCCAACACGCCTGATTTTTTCGCCTTTTCCACGCTTTCCACGTGAGCAAATCTCCAGTCGAACAGCGACTTGTCTCAGAGGCTCTTCATCCCCTTCCCCAACGTGAGTAGGTCCCGACTCTCAGCACACCACCAGATAACGCGTAGCATGCTCGTGAGTCTCCAACACCACATACCACGGCGCGATTCCACCACTCAGCCGCCTCACCAATGCCCACATTTGTAGATATTCAACGCCATATGACAAGAATCTGACCAGTATGAACAGGCACCCTCATAGCTGTATTGAGAGGAAGAGCACATGGCGGTCCTGTTTCAAGCTGCTTCCAAGCAGCGCAATCCCTTGGGAACAACCATACGTACTCACAGATCAGGCAAATATACGTTCGGTCTGGCCTTAAGCGCCGGCCAATATCCGCGGTCTGCCTGCCTTTCCCTATCAGCTCCTCGCGGTATGCGGCATCTTCCTGACCAATGTCATCAACTACATCATCGGCACCGAACAGGCACGCCTTCGCACTGACGACATCCATGCATCGGTCAAACTCGAAACCGAAATGTCGCATGAATTTCACGACCTGTTCCGCCCGGGGCTGCGGAAGGCGCTCGCCATCGGCGCTTTGATCAAGGCGTGAATGCTGCGTTGCGTTACTGCATTGCCATGTTGCCGCGTTATTGCATCGCTACGTTGCCACGTTGCCACATCACATTGCATTGCCGCATTGCTGCGTTGCCGCATCACATATCGCAACACAAACGCAGCAACGCAATGACGACCGGAGATGGCATCGCCGCCACCCGCGAGGAACCGCAATGCAACGCGGTAACGTAACGCAATGCGATGTGATTCCCGCGTAGTTACAGGCAGTTACAGATTGAGTACCGCATCAGCAATGCGCATGGCGGATTCGCGGTGGGAGACCAGCACCACAGCCGCGCCGCGCTCCTTGTCTGCATGCTGCTCACCCACGGCCATAGCGTGAATGGAACGTAGAATAATAGCCTCGTTCAAAGCATCCAAACGGCTGGTCGGCTCGTCGAAAAGCACCAGATCAGCATTGCGCAGGAACACACGAGCCAAACCGATACGCTGGCGTTCACCTTCGGATAGACGGTCGCCCAACTCGCCTACCTGAGTATCAAGGCCATCGGGCAAGGAATCGATGAGATCAAGCACGGAGGCCTTGGCGAGAGCCTGACGCAAACGAGCATCGAGACCGTCAGCTGCTGCCACCTGAACGGCATCGCCCTCTGCCGATTGCGCCGCCAACTGCTGCTGTCGGGAATCAACGGTCTTGGCACCCACTTCCCCATTGCCTGCAACATTTGCAGCTTCAACCTCGGACTCAGGCAAAGCAATCAGCAGATTGTCTCGGATAGAGCCATCAAACAGGTGGGTTTCCTGGCTCATCATGGCCTGAATACGTCGGCGAGCATGCACATCGACCTCGGGCAACGGCGTGCCGGACAACGTCACCTGACCGCGCTGCGGATCCCAGTAGCGCAGCAGCAGCTTGAGCATGGTGGACTTGCCTCGGCCGGACGGCCCCTGGATACCCAGCACGCCATGCTGCGGCACGTCAAGCGAGAAGTCGGACAGGACTTCATGCTCCCCCGCATATGCAAAGGTGACGTCATCAAGACGCATGCCCATATACTCCTGCGGCACAACAGTGCCGTTCTCGGTCACAGCGGGCACCTCGTCCATCAGTCCGAACAGTCGGCTAGCGGACGCGAAGGTCTGAGTCAGGTTAGCGGGCAAGGCGGCGAGCGCCAAAGTCGGTTCGAACGAGCCGGCGAACAGCACGAAGGCGGCAATCAGAGCCGGAATGCTCTGCGGGTTCGCGCCGGCACAGGCAATAGCCACGGCGACCGAAGCCGCTGCGAGCACAGCCACCAAGAGTCCGCTGATTCCGGTGAAGCGGCCGTTGACCTTGCTGAGTTTGGCGTGATCCTTCCACAACGCATGGGTACGGTCCTCGATGGCCTGCGCACGTTCCTCGCCGCGGCCAAATCGGATGATTTCGTCCAGGCCGCGCATGTCATCGAGCATCACATTGTCGAGTTCTCCGGCAGCGCCACGGATGGCAGGGCCAAGGTTACGTACGCCGGTGGCAAAGAATCGCGGCACAAGGATGCCGATAACCAGGTGGGCAACAATCAACGCCAGCGCCATCCATGGGCTTAGGGTGGCGGCCACAATCGTGTAGATGATGGTGGAGGTTACCGCGATGGCCACCGGACTGATGGTGTGGGCAAAGAAGATCTCAAGCAGTTCCACATCGGTGGTCAGCATAGCGATAAGGTTGCCCTTACCTTTGCCCGTGAGCTTGGCCGGCGCCAGTCTGCGCAACGCGGCGAACGCCTTGGAACGGAAGAGTGCGAGCAGATGGAATGCCACATTGTGGTTCAGATATTGTTCGACGTATCGGGTGATACCACGCAGAAGAGCACAGATAATCATCATGATGACGGCGGGCGCAACACCCATGCCCCACACCGGATTACCGGTAAGTGCAAATGCCGCGATAATGCCGAACACGGGCAGGAAAGTGGACGAAAGATGGCCGATGGTGCCGGCGGTGGAGGCCACTGCCATCAGTCCTGCCAGCGGTCGGGCTTCCTTAAGCAGTCGCCTGATCACTTGGAATGTGCTCATTTTGGAGGACGAAACGCTATTTGCAGCACCAGCCGGAGTCTCAGCCGAGGCCTGCTCACTCCCGCCAGCGGAAGCCGTCGGCAAAGCTGACTGCAGGTGGTCAACCGTCATACCCGCCTCTGCGCTTACACGCACTGCGCCACCCTCAGTCCGACTGTCGTCGGACAGCTCCTGCTTGCGGGAACCAACCTGCAGCACATGCCGAGCATGGCCTTCTCCGAAGTTCTCAATATCTGCCTGCGTGGCAAACAGCTTGGCGTAGACGTCGTCCGCCGTCATCAGCTCAGTATGGGCGCCCCTCTCAACCGACTTGCCGTGTTCGAGCACCACCACTTGGTCAGCGTGTTCGGCGTTGGCCATGCGATGGGTGATCATAATAACCGTCTTGCCGCGGGATTGTGCCAATTCGCGAATTGTATCCAAGATCAGCTCTTCGGATTCCACGTCAACGCTGCTGGTCGCCTCATCGAACACAAATACCGGCGAATCATGCAGGAGCGCGCGAGCGATGGCGATGCGCTGGCGCTGGCCGCCGGACAGGTTGGCGGCATCGGACTCAATCGGCATGTCCAGTCCGTTCGGCTGTGCGTGCACGAAGGCGGCAATGCGCGCCTGCTCGAGCGCGGACCACAGACGGGAGTCCACGGAATCCGGCGAATCAGGAATCTCGTCATCGGGCAAGGCCATCATAAGATTCTCGCGCAATGTGCCCGCAAACAGATGGCTGCTGGCACCAATCACAGTGACGGCTCCAGCCAGTGTTTCGCCCGACAAATCGGATACCTCGACGCCGTTCAGCGTAAGCGAACCTCGGTAACCGGCCAGTGTACCGGCAAGCAGCGAGGCGGCCGTGGACTTGCCGGAACCGGAGATGCCAACAATGGCGGTGAACTGACCGGGCTGTGCGGCGAAGGTGATGTTGGTGAGCGCAGGAGCGACGGCGGAATTGGGGCTGGTTTCACCTTGCTTATCGGCCTTTGCGGATGCGGACTTGGAGTCGCCATGCCCGGCATCATCATAGGAATAGCCGACGTGATCGAAGCGGACCGTCAGACCGTCGTCAGCGGAATCGGAATCGTTGGCCGGCAGAGTTGCCGTGCCATGCTCGGGCTCCGGGGTGTCCAGCAGAGCGAAGATGCGCTTGGCGGAGGTCATGCCGTTCATCGCCACGTGGAAGAACGAGCCAAGCTGACGCATGGGAATAAAGAATTCGGCGGACAGCAGCACAATGAACAGCAGACCGGTAAGAGACAGCGGGTAGCCCACCCCGAACGGGATGAGATAGTGCAGGCCGTATGCCGCGTAGACAAGCACACCAGGCAGATGTGAGGCCAGTGCGATTGGCGACCAGCCGGACGCACCATTGGCAAAAGCATCGCCAATATGCGCGTATTGCCATAACGCCACACCGATGCCGGCCGCAGCACCGCCGTAGGCCACTATGTCCATGGCGGTCAGCGAACGCAACTGAATCTGCAACACCCGCATGGTCATCACGCGGAAGCCTTCGGCTTTCTTGTCCATCTCGATGGCGGCGCGCTCGTCAACGTCGAAGTTTTTCAGGGTCTCAAGGCCTTGGAGATTGTCGAGGAACGCGGCGCCCATATCGGTGTAGCGCACCCAGTACTTTTTGAAGGCGCGGGCGGCGGTCATGGAGACGATGCCGGTCACGATGATGATGAGCGGCGCGCAGACCAGCATGACAGCAGCGGCGGGCACGTTAATCGGCGCAATGGCCACGAACAAGGTGATTGGCGCAAGAATCGCATAGAAGAGCTGCGGCAGGAACAGTTCAAAGAAGCTTTGAATCTGTTCAACACCTTCGCCGGCGGATTGCACCACATCCGAGGTCTTGATGCGGGTTTTGTAGGACGGGCCGAGTGCCACCATTTTGCGGTACAGCTTGGATCGCAAAGCCAGTTTGACTCGTTCGGCGGCTTCGGTGCCGAGACGGGTGGCGTGCGTGGTGGCCGTGTAACGGACCGCTATACAGACCAGCGCAAGCAGCACGTAAATCATGACGTCGCCAGCCATGGGCAATACATCCGCGCCGGCCTGATCAGATAACGATGTTGTTGCAGCGGTCAGCAAACTGTCCATCAGCATGACCAGCGACAGCATAAAGCCAATGTTGGCAAACAGACCTACCCACATCAGTGCCACTTTGCCGGCTATGAGTTTTTTCAAGCCGGGCGCCAATTGGAACAGCCGTTTGTCGAACATGGTTCGTTTCCCCTCGCCGTGTTGACTGCCGCGTTATTGCAGTAGGTCTCGTCATACGTCCAGTCGCGTGTGCCACCGATCGCATACTCATACATACCGGTGGGGCACATTGCGCGCAATCCTATTACCCTAGGCGAAAGCGCATATACACGCCAGACCTTCGACCGAGACAACCGTCACACCAATATTTCCGTTCCCGAATACGAATCCGCACAATGCGGAGCACTCTTTTCCTGAAAATAGAGTTTGCGTATTTGCCCGGCATCGCACAGTCGCGGCCACGTCCACACCCGCAGCCACGCCCCGGCCACAGTCGAGGTCGCAACCACAGCCATAAATCCCGTTTTCACAGTTACAAGGCACCGATTCCACTGCTCAATGGCCTATCTCCGTTTCAAGGGGCGGATTTCGGTGTCTCCGGAGGTCTATCTCCGTTTCAAGGGGCTGCTTATCCATGAAACCGCAAGTAGTAACGGCTTTATACCAACGTCATTCCGCCATTTTGGGTCAGTTTCTACTTGGGCATCAGCCCCTTGAAGCGGAGATAGACCTCCGGCAAAGGCCAAATCCGCCCCTTGAAACGGAAGTAGGCACCCCACGAAGCGAAACCGGCCCGTGTGACTGCGCCAACGCCCTCTGGCAGCGGTTGCTCTTCACCTATTCCATGCAAAAGAGGCATGAAAAAAAGCCGTCTGCGCGCAACTTTCCGAAGAAAATTACGCTACAAACGGCTATTCACACAGAGCAAGCAAGCAGCTGGGGATCAGTGCTGCTTCTGCGCGTTGACCAGCGCTTCGGCTGCGGCCTTGGTGGCGATGGCACGCTCCTTGGCACGGGCGAGCGCGGGCCAGCTCGGCCTCGGTGGCCTTGATGTCGGACTCGGCCTGCTTGAGGTCGGCGGTGGCACGCACCACTTCGAGCTGGGCGTTGGACTGCTTCTCATCCTTCGGCTTCCACAGCTAGGCGATCTCTTCCAGCGTCTTGTCCTTGGTCTCAGGCACGAAGGTGACCACGCCGAGGAAGCAGATCAGGTTGGTGCAAGCGGACACCAGGAAGGTGCCCATACCGTCAATGGAGCTGATCAGCATCGGGGTGAACTGTCCGATGGCCCAGTTAGTGGCCTACAGAAACACGGTGCAGATACCGGTGGCGCGGCCACGCAGATAGGTCGGGAAGAGCTCCGGAATCATAATCCACGGAATCGGGCCCATCGAGAAGGCGCAGCAAGAGGTGAAGCACATCACGAAGATGAGCATGAGCAGCTGGTAGTTGTTCGCGTAGGAGAAGGAGATGCCAAGCGCGAACAGCACCATGAGGCCGGAGCCGACCGCCATAAGCTTCTTACGGCCGGCGGTATCTCAGGTACATGCCCACCACGGTGAACACGAGCTCGATGCCGCCCCAGCCCGTACGGACCCCTAAATGAGACTTTGTGGCAGATCGTTGTCAAACCGTTATCTTTCATACAAATTGCGCCAAGCCACTTACACAATTGATGCACTGTGTTACTCGCACAGCGCCAGGCGACTGGCAATACATCCACGGTTCTGGACAACCGATGACGGGCAGTGACAGCGCACTTCTGCAGTCGTCCTTGTAGACAACCGACAAAAGCATCCGCGCAACTTTTTCAGTGCGCACAACGCGCCGTATCTTACGCAAGCGTAACCTGTGTTGTCAGAATGGCTCGAATTGCCAACCCGCCATCATGTTTGTAAGGAATAACGGCCGTATGCTTACCGAATACACCACGCCCGGCGAATCCATCGAGATCCGCGATGACCAAACCATCTATTCACTGCTCACCGACCGACTGGCCCGCACCGGTGCCGACACGGTAATCGCAGCCAAGAAAATCGGCCCGGGGCGTTGGCAGAACGTCACCACCGGCGAATTCCACGAGCGTGTGGTCTCTGCCGCCAAGGGTCTCATCGCTTTGGGCATCACCAAAGGCGACGCGGTCACTATCTTCTCCTCCACCCGCCTTGAATGGGGCATCCTCGACTTCGCGCTGGCTGCAGTGGGCGCGGTGAGCGTGCCGATTTACGACACTGACTCCGCCCCGCAAGCCCAGCGCATCATGAACGATTCCGCGGTCAAGCTGGCCTTTGCCGACAACCGCGAACGCTATGACCGGCTCGATTCGGTCAAGGACCACTGCCCCACGTTGAAGCAGATTCTTATGATTGACGGCAACGCACTGGGTGCTTTGGAAGGCCTCGGCGTGGCTGTCTCCGACGAAGAGCTGGACGAGCACGTAGCCACCGTACGCACCAATGACCTGGCCACCATCGTGTATACCTCTGGCTCCACCGGCAACCCGAAGGGTGCGGAGCTGACCCACAAGAACTTCGTGTCCATTACCATCGCCGCCTCGCAGGCGCTGCATGAGGTGGTTCTCGACGATCACCCGCGATTGCTGCTCTTCCTGCCGTTGGCCCACTGCTTCGCGCGATTCATCCAGTACGCCTCCATCGCCTCCGACGACGGCGTGGTCGGCTACCTGCCGGACACCAAGTCGCTGCTGCCGGATCTGCGTTCCTTTGAGCCGACCTACCTGCTGGGTGTGCCGCGCGTGTTCGAGAAGGTGTACAACGCCGCCTCGCACAAGGCCGGCGCCGGCTGGAAGGGTCGCCTGTTCTTGAAGGCCGCCGAGGCAGCGCGCGTCTGGAGCCGCAAGGAGCAGGCGGGCGAGCAGCATACGTTTGCCGAGATCGCCGAGCGCGCCAAGTACGAGACGCTCGTCTACCGCACGGTTCGCGGCGCTCTGGGCCCGAAGATCAAGTACGTGGCTTGCGGCGGAGCGCCGCTGTCGCTTGATCTGGCGCATTTCTACAACGGCATCGGACTGCCGATGATCCAGGGCTACGGTATGACCGAAACCGCCGCCCCGTTCGCCGCCACACGCGTGACCGACAATGCGATCGGCACGGTGGGCCAGCCCGCTCCCGGCTCCTCGATTCGTATTTCCGATGAGGGCGAGCTGCAGGTCAAGGGCCCGAACGTGTTCCGCGGCTACCATAATCTGCCCGAGAAAACGGCCGAGGCGTTCACCGCCGACGGCTGGCTCAGGACCGGCGATTTGGCCGAGATTGATGACGAGGGCCGCATCATCATCACCGGCCGCATCAAGGACATTATTATCACCGCCGGCGGCAAGAACGTCTCCCCCATCCCGCTGGAGGAGGAGATCGCCAAGTGCCCGATCGTGGAGCATTGCGTGGTGGTGGGCGACCAGCGCCCGTTCATCGGCGCGCTGGTGACGCTCGACCCGGAGTCGCTGGCCATCTGGCTGCCCGCACACGGACTGTCCACGGAGACGCCGGTTGACCGTCTGGCCACGAACGCCGCAGTGCGCGAAGAGATCCAGCAGTACGTGGATAAAGCGAACGCGACGGTTTCGCGTGCCGAGTCCGTGCGCAAGTTCGCCGTGCTGGATACGCAATTCACGCAGGGGAACAAGTGCCTGACACCGTCCCTCAAAGTGGTGCGCCCGGCTGTCAACCGCGTGTTCGCCGATGCGATCGACAGCGAAATCTATAACGGCAAGCGGTGAGCCACCGTTTCCTAATCTGACCAATCTGATAATGGAAGAGGCCCCGCGCCGGTCCTCTTCCATTTTTGTAGGCAAGCACTTACCGATACCGCCACGTGGCACCACCGCCCATCTTGGAGGTGATTTCACAGTCTCCATCGACGTCACCATCTGGACTTACCTGCTCAAGTTGCCATTGGTTTGACGGTTAACATCAATTCGATACAGTGGCGGCAATATTTATCGAGACGAAGGAATGCTGCGTTATGGCCACTGAACGTCCGCTTGTTGCGGCCATGGTTCTGCATGAGGACAGCCGGGGACTTCGGGTACTTCTTCAGGGTCTCGATGACGCCCTCACCGATGGCCTCGGAGCCGACGAGGCGGAACGGGCCAACCGGCACGCCCTCCAGCGAAGCAAAACCACCAGCAACCGGGAAATAAGCCCCGCTGAACGGCACTCAGCGAAGCAAAACCACGAGCAAACCGATAATCCACCCCGCTGAACGGCACTCAGCACAGCAAAATAACGGTTTGACCGAGAGAATGCCCCAAAAAAGCTAATCCGCTGTTCTACCTCCGCGGGGCGGGACCGAGGGAACGACGGGCACACATCTCAGCGGGAATCAACCCCACGCCATGCTGCTGGGACAGGAACGTCGGTTCCGTCCCCTCCCCCAACAGTCGCAGCGTCTCACGCATGGCGGCCACGCCGAGCCCCTCGAAATCAGGGTGCACGGTAGTCAGCGGCGGATACAGGTTATCCATACCGGCCATGTCATCGAAGCCAACCACGCTGATATCCTGCGGAATCCGCAGGCTATGCTCATGCAGCGAGCGCACAACGCCAACGGCCTGATTGTCGTTCGCGGCAACAACTGCGGTGGGCAGCGGCACACCAGTGCGACCATACTCGTCCAACAAATGATTCATATGCGCATATGCCTCATCGGCATCCCAAGTGTGACAGCGCACGATCTGCGAGTCAATAGATCGGGCCGCGGCCAGCTTGCGCCAAGCGTCAAGGCGAGTATGGGCGTCACGCCACTCGTTCGGGCCAGCGAAGTACAGGGCTGACTTATGGCCGTACTCCCCCAGCAGACTCACCACCTTGGCCATCGCACCCCACTGATCGATGCCGACCATCGCCGTACGGCGTTTGTTTGCAGTGGAAATCAGGCTCATCCCCTCGCGCACGGTCATCTGGCCGTGGGTGGAGGTCACAATCACACGCGGCTGGTTGACGCGCGCACGGCAGGCGGCAGCGAACATCACATCAGTCGGGGTCAGGAAAATGAAGGCGTCAACGTTCTGCTCATTGAAGGTGTCGCACAGATTGTCGAAGTCGGACTGCGTGCACAGAGCCTCATGCATCATCATCACGCTCATGAACAGTCCATGTTCGCGGGCGATAGATTCGATGGAGGTAATGGCGGAAATCAGACCAAAGAACTTCAGGCCGCCAGCGATCAAACCGATAGTACGTGAACGGCGGGAGGCCAAGGCACGAGCGGAATTGGAGGGACGATATCCAAGCTCGTCAATGGCGGCCTGCACACGGGCACGCGTGGCATCAGACACATCCGGCGAATCGTTGATCACACGGGATACGGTCTGGTGACTGACCCCGGCGAGTTTGGCCACCTCGAACATGGATGGGCGCTTGTTTGGTTTGCGGCTGGTCACCATACTGCCCGAACCTCCCCGCTGGCGGCCGAATTCCGTGCCCGGCCGTGCTGCACCTTATTAATTATTGACTTTAGCGCGCCTGAGGCGATTTCGCGTGAGCGCTCACATTGTCGTGTCGCGAATCGGTCTGGAGCCACTGCGCTGCATGGCAATCCGCAACATCAGGTCAAATGCCATGAAGTGCGATGCAGTGGAGTCGGTCCATACTCGGCGATGGCCGCACGATGAGCCGCGGAACCGTAGCCCTTGTTGTGATCCCACTCATAGACGGCATAGCGCGGATTGCCCTGCGCGATGGAGACCATCAGCCGGTCACGGGTGACTTTTGCGATAACCGCAGCAGTCGCCACGGTGGCACAATGCTGGTCACCCTTGACTTTGGTGGTCACGTCGGCCGGGATCGGCACATCCGGAGCGTCAAAGGTGTTGAGGGCCTTGGTGATGTAATCGCTGGGGCCATCGAGAATGGCGCCGATGGTGATGGGCCGTCGGCTCGGCAAAGGCTTCCCCTCAGTCGCCGTAAGGCAGCTCCCCTCCCGAGGGGAGCCAAGTTCGCTTCCCACACCAAGGTCACGCTCGACCTGATTGAGGGCACGCAAAGCGGCCACGCCGAGCGCATAGGTAATGCCCCACTCATCGATTTCGGCATTGCTGGCCTGGCCGACGGCATAGGCAGCGCACCAACTGCACAACTCATCGAAAATGGCTTCACGCCGGTGCTCGGTCAACATTTTGGAATCGGCCACACCGGCAGGTACGGACAGATATGGAGCGGAATCCGGGGTGATCACGCCTGCATCGGTGCCATTGTCACCGGACACACGCGAAGAGGCGGCAGGACCATCGGCCTGAGCCAATTCGCCATCGGCATCCGGTTTCAAATCACGAGCCCAAATGGCAGCGCACCCGACCATGACCGGGCCGGCCAATGCGCCACGGCCAACTTCGTCAAAGCCAACAATAAGGTCATAGCCTTGGGAGGCAAGGCTTCGTTCAAGATCAAGCGTTGGGGTAATCATCATTTCGCCTCACAGGCAAGGCGCCGCTCAGGACGCGGAGCCGGACGACGCGTCGGGAACGTCCTTGAACACATCATGGTGAGATGCCAGAAGCCCGATATGGTTAATCGGCCAGTAAATCGCCAGGCCTGTGCCCACCACGTCATCAATGGGAACCAAGCCATGGTCATTATCGTTCTGATGGTAACGGGAATCGGCTGAATTGGAGCGGTTGTCGCCCATAACAAACACATGCCCTTCCGTGACGGTCACGGAAAACGGGAAGGCGCTGGGCTCTACTCCCGGGCGAATGTACGATGATTCGTCAATCTCCACACCATTGATGGTGATTGGCTGGCCGGCCCCTTTGCACTCGACCACATCGCCGGGCATGCCAATCAGTCGTTTGATCAGGAATCCGCCACCGATGGCGTTGCTTTGCTCCTCATTCAGCCAGTTGTTGGGATCCTTGAACACCACCACATCACCGCGCTGCAGATTGAAGATTTTGCTGGTCATCACACGATCGCCGGGTACAAAAGTATCCATCATCGAGCGAGAAGGAATCTCATAGAAGCCGACGAGAAAGATGCGCACCAACAGCACGATGAGGATGGGCGTGCCACACCAAATCGCGAAATCACGCAGCGTGAATCGATCGTCACCCGTTCGCGCCGCCGCAGAATCGGCGTGCTTGGCCCGCGAACTGCGAGAAGAGCGGATGGGCGCGGGAGGAACCGGAGACAACGCGACACCGTGGTCCGCCACCTGGAAGGTCCGCGAGTCACGAGCATCATCGTCCAATGGAGGCTGGTAAGCACCGGAATCAGCCGGATCGTCACCGGAAAAATCGTATGCAGCGGAGCGGGTGGCAAGAGGCTCATCAGTCGCGGATTCCGCAGTGCTCGACCCATTCCAGATTTCCAGAGTGTCAAGGGCCGGGGATTCACCGTTGTCCTGATCGTCCTGCATGGCGTCTCCTTGCGATTCATAATGCCGGGCATGGTCGTGTTGCCGGCGAGCGTCCATCATACGCGAGCAAAACGAAAACAGCCCGGAACCCGAACGGTTCCGAGCTGAATTTCACGGTTTATTTGTGTGAACCGAATATCGGCTGCGCGATCAAACCTGTGTGACGACTCACTTGGCGGAGTTGTCACGGCGCTCGACGATACGAGCGGCCTTACCGCGCAGAGCGCGCAGGTAGTACAGCTTGGCGCGACGAACGCGGCCACGACGCACGAGCTTGATGGAGTCGATGGATGGGGAGTGCAGCGGGAAGCGACGCTCCACACCAGTGCCAAAGCTGATCTTGCGGACGATGAAGGTCTCGCGAACGCCGGCACCCTTACGAGCGATCACCACACCGGTGAAGGTCTGGATACGGGAATTGTTGCCTTCCTGAATCTTCACGTTCACGTCGACGGTGTCGCCGGGACGGAAAGCCGGGATTTCCTCGGCCGGCTTGAGGTGCTTGGCGTCAAAAGCCTCAACAGCGTTAACCATTGTTGTTCCTTCAGTGCTGCCGCATATCAGCCCCAGGTTGGGGCCATCCGTCGCGCTCATGCCGCTCGCCTTTGGCAGCTGCATGGCTGGTGGCCTGTTCTTGTTATCCTTCGGGTTTGCCCTCAGGAAGCCTGTCAATCCGCCGAAAGTCGGGCTCCTCAGCCGTTCGGACTGGACTCGTGGAGACGCGGGCTTATGCGGCGGCCCGTTTCTCGACACAGCAATCGTCAATTGTACGGATTATTGCGGACAGAACGGCTGCCGGATGGCATTCCAACGCCAAGGCACTGCGACGTAGTTGACAGGCTTGCGGTCGGGCATTATCTTGGGAGCGTCGGTAGGCGAGGCTACCGCAGGGATATGGGTTGCTGCCGCTAACAGTGGAGACACTGCACGCTGGTCAACAGTTCTTGTCGGATCAAGGCATGAACTAATGCAATTCCACCGCCCTGCGATGCTGAAGCTTGAACGATGGCTCGAATCGGCGGATTCGAATACTTTCCGCCCCTCCTGCTGGTCGCAAGGATACCGACGACGGTATGGTTTTGCGCCGCGAGCGCACGACGGCAAGGAGGTGAGAGTCCGATGGACGGTGATTATTCCAGTAGTTCCGCCGCTGGCAACAGTCATAGTTGTTGCGGTGATGATGTCTTGTCTCGTTATTCCGTTATCCGTCAAGTCGGGCTCCTGCCCGTATCGCTCCTTGGCTCCCCTCGCTGAGATGGACCAAAGAAGACGCCCACCCCGGATAACCCTTGCATAATTTGTCTTTCCTATGCATAGGGAGGTCTTCCATGACCATGTTTTCGTTCAACCATGCCGCCATGCGCCCAAGCTCGCCGGCACGAAACCCCTCCACTTCCTCGGCCGACCGTCAACCGTTCGCCGTGCGTCTTGCCGCCGACGCGCTGGTCATCGCCGGCATTTTGGCACTGTTCGGCTTGATCGCCTGGATTCTGCCGGCCATCGGCGAGCCCATCGGCCCGAAAGGCGTGCCGTCATCGGTGAGTACGAATCTTGCCGACCTGCCGTATTACGCGCTGCGTTCAGTATTCCGTATGTTCGTGGCGCTGTTCTTCTCATTGGTGTTCACGTTTGTGTACGGCACGGCGGCCGCGCGCTGTCGCAGGCTCAGCCGCGTGCTGATTCCGCTGCTGGATATCCTGCAGTCAGTGCCGATTCTGGGCTTTCTTTCCGCCACCATCACTATTTGGATGGTGCTGTTCCCCGGTTCGATGCTGGGTGTGGAAGCCGCGTCGATTTTCGCCATCTTCACCAGTCAGGCATGGAATATGGCGTTCTCGTTCACCCGATCCCTGACCAGCGAGCCGCGCGAACTCGATGAGGCGGCCCGCTCCCTGAGGCTTACCCGCTGGCAACGATTCTGGACGTTGGACGTGCCAAACGCAATGATTCCGCTGCTCTGGAACTGCATGATGAGCGTGGGCGGGGGCTGGTTCTTCCTGACCGCGTCCGAGATGATTTCAGTCAACAATCACACGTATGCATTGCCCGGTATCGGCAGTTTCGTGGCGCAGGCGGCGGCCGAGGAGAACCTCGCGGCAATCTGCTGGGCCATCGTGACGATGGTGGCAGTCGTGCTGCTGATTGACGTGCTGCTCTGGAAACCGCTGACCGCGTGGGCCGAGAAATTCCGCATTACACAAAGCGAGTCCGCAGTACGCAAGACCAGTGCGGTGCTGACCATAATCCGCCAGTCTCATATCGACGAGATGCTTGACCGCCTCTTTCAGCCGGTCGGCGAGCTGTTCGACACGCTGGCCCGGCCGCTGGGCCGCACCGGAGGACGCTGGTCCGTTGAGACAAAGTCCGCCCGAAGCCGCGTACTTGACGTGCTCTTTATGGTGGTCATCGTGGCGGCAAGCGCGTTCGGGGTAATCGAGCTCATGCTGGTGATTCACCGCGATGCGGGCTTTGACGAGTTGGGACATGCGCTCGCACTCGGCATGCTGACCTTCCTGCGAGTGGCGCTGCTCACCATTGTTTGTTCGGTGATATGGGTGCCTGTTGGGGCTTTAATCGGCATGAATCCACGGGTCTCGCGGTTCATGCAGCCGATTGTGCAGGTACTGGCCAGCTTCCCCTCGAACTTCACGTTCCCGTTCGTGACGCTCTGGTTTGTGGCGTGCAGCGTGAATATCAATTGGGGCAGCATCCTGCTGATGGCGCTAGGCACACAGTGGTACATCCTGTTTAACGTGATTGCCGGAGCCAGCCAGATTCCCGATGATTTGCGTGAAATGGCACACAGCTTCCAGCTGGGGCGTTGGCAACGATGGCGCGAGCTGATTCTTCCGGCAGTGTTCGGGTCGTGGGTCACGGGCGGTATCACGGCGGCCGGCGGCGCATGGAATGCGTCAATCGTTTCGGAAATCGTCAGCTACGGACAGCACACGTTGACCGCTTCCGGGCTGGGCGCTTACATTGCCGAGGCCACGGAGAACGGCGACACCGTGCGCACCATCATCGGCGTGGCTGTGATGAGCGTGTTTGTCGTGGCAGTCAACCGCCTGTTCTGGAATCCGCTGCAGCGACTGGCTGAACGTCGATTCGCGCTGAATTAATGACGTTATATGGAGCTCCCCTCAGTCGCCTTTGGCGACAGCTCCCCCTCAGGGAGGGTGGCTGAATGCGAAGCGGGCTGAGCCCCCCCCCAAAAAAAAATTAAGGACTTAAGGAGAACACTATGACCATCGCAAAAGAAACCATTCGTTCGCTGCGGGCGGTGACCCCGCAAAGCACCATCATCGAAGCACGGCACATCAGCCAGCGCTTCACGGCGGACAACGGCACCGAGCTCACCGTGCTGCACGACATCTCATTCAACCTCTACGAGGGCGAGATCGTTGCGATTCTGGGCCGTTCAGGCGCCGGCAAGTCCACATTCTTGCGTGTACTGGCCGGACTGGTCAAGCCCACCAGCGGCACGGTCAAGTATCGCGGTGAGACTTTGACCGGGCCGAATCCCGGCATCGCGCTCGTATTCCAAACCTTCGCACTGATGCCGTGGCTCACGGTGCAAGACAATGTGGAGTTGGGTCTCAAGGCACGCGGCATGCCGAAGGCGAAGCGCACCAAACTGGCGCTGGATGCCATTGACATGATTGGCCTGGATGGCTTTGAATCGGCATATCCCAAGGAATTGTCCGGTGGCATGCGGCAGCGCGTGGGCATCGCGCGCGCATTGGTGTTGCAGCCGGATGCACTGTTTATGGATGAGCCGTTCTCCGCGCTGGATGTGCTGACTGCCGAGAATCTTCGTCAGGAAGTGCTCAAGCTGTGGTCGAGTGAACAGCGCAGCATCAAATCGGTGCTGATGGTTACGCACAACATTGAAGAGGCCGTGGAGATGGCCGACCGTGTGGTGGTGCTGGGCTCGCATCCGGGACATCTGATCGCCAATGTTCGGGTCGATTTGCCGCGCCCGCGCGACCGTCACAGCGCGGCATTCGAGGCGATGGTGGACAAGCTGTATGCGATTTTGACCGGGCAGGCCACACTGCCCGCGCAGCCCGCGCACAAGGCCGAGGCTCCCAAACTATCGGCATCGAGTGCGAACGTGCCGGCCATGGATGAGACCAACCTGCAGACGGCTGAACCCCTAGAGAAGATCAAGGGCCGGCCGTTGCCGAATGCCACACCGGGCGGACTGGCGGGCTTGCTGGATGTGGTTGCCGAACATCCGGACGGCATCGACTTGGCTGACCTGGCATCGGATCTCTCGTTCGAGGTCGATGACCTGTTCCCGCTGGTGGATGCCGGCACGCTGCTGCATGTAATCGTCGTGCGCGACGGCCATGTACAAATCACCGAGGCTGGCGACGCTTGGCATCAGGCGGATATTCTGCGCGCCAAGCAGGTGTTCGCCTCGCTGGCGATGGAGCATGTGCCGCTGGTACGCAATATCGAACATGCGTTGCGGCACGCCTCGGGCGGTCATCTGCGTGGCGAACTCATGCTGGATCTGCTGCACGCGCGGTATTCCGACGAGGACGCACACCAGCAGTTCGCCATCGCCGTGGAGTGGGGCCGTTACGGCGAATTGTTCGATTACGATGCCGACGACGACCTGCTGACGCTGGATGAGGCGAATAAGGGTGCCTGAGCGTTGCTTCCCGCACCAAGGCATTCGCCCATCATTTCCGATACCGGACGCGATAAAGGCGATCGAGCACACTGGCGATGCGGGCGATGCGATAACCGACCTACATAGTGCCTTTATACCTGCAATCTATTTCGAGAGCTCCATTTATGAATTTGTTTGCAGGTAAAAGGTGCCGTTTTATAAGCTTATTTCGAGCTTATAACCTTCTCACTTATATTTTTACAGGTATTTGCAGGTATAACGGGTCTATTTACGACCCATATTTGCAGGTATAAAGACACCATTAAGACGATTGCAGGTATTTGGTGTCAATGTGGAGGACGTTTGAGGCTCTAACTCGACGCAAAATACCTGCAACCTTTGTAAAAGACACCTTTATACCTGCGAATAGGCGTCAGAGCGGAATGACCACGTTCAATTCCTCTGACAGACTTCAGCCCGCATATGCAAAAGGCCCGGCATCCGGAGATGTCGGGCCCTTAGCAGGATTCCTCAGTCAACTTTCTTGAGGAAGGCGAATCAGAACTCGCGACGTGAATGGTCGCCAGACCATTCACCAAACGGCACAGCTACGGTCGCGCGAATCGCAAATTCTGACCGAGCGCTAGCGAATCAGAACTCGCGCCATGGACGGTCGCCAGACCGACCATCAAACAACACAGCGCGGCGCGCCAACCGCGAGTTCTGATTGAAGCGACGCAGGAGCGGAGATCAGAACTCGCGGTTGGCGCGGTAGAACTTGATCAGGCTCTGGGTGGAGGCATCCTGGGCGGCGAGGGCTTCGTCATCCTGGGAGATGGCCGGGGTGATCTGCTTGGCAAGCTGCTTGCCAAGCTCGACGCCCCACTGATCGTAGGAGTCGAGGCCCCAGACGGTGCCTTCCACGAAGGTGATGTGCTCGTACAGGGCGATGAGCTCGCCGAGTGCGAACGGGGTCAGGGCCACACCGAAGATGGAGGTGGTCGGACGGTTGCCGGAGAACACGCGGGCCGGAACGATCTCTTCCGGAGTGCCCTCGGCGCGAACCTCGTCAGCGGTCTTGCCGAATGCCAGAGCCTTGGTCTGAGCGAAGTAGTTGCCCAGGAACAGCTCGTGCACGTCCTGGTCGCCATCCTTGGTCGGGTTCGGGGTGTTGACGAACGCGATGAAGTCGGCCGGGATGAGCTGGGTGCCCTGGTGGATCAGCTGGTAGAAGGCGTGCTGGCCGTTGGTGCCGGGCTCGCCCCAGAAGATCTCGCCGGTCTCGGAGGTAACGGGGGTGCCATCCCAACGCACGGACTTGCCGTTGGACTCCATGGTCAGCTGCTGCAGGTAGGCCGGGAAGCGGTGCAGGTACTGGTCGTACGGCAGCACGGCGTGGGAGGCAACCTTGAAGAAGTTGCGGTACCAGACGTTGAGCATGCCGAGCAGCACCACGACGTTCTTCTCGAACGGGGTGTTGGCGAAGTACTCGTCGATCTCGTGGAAGCCGTGCAGGAACTCCTCGAAACGAGCCGGGCCGAAGACCACGGCGAGGGAGGTGCCGACGGCGGAGTCGACGGAGTAACGGCCGCCAACCCAGTTCCAGAAACCGAACGCGTTGTTCGGATCGATGCCGAACTCCTCGACCTTCTCCAGGTTGGTGGAGACGGCCACGAAGTGCTTCTTGATGGCTTCGGCCTTCTGAGCCTCATCACCCTCGGCGATAGCGCCGTTGGCGGCGAGCTCCTCGAGCAGCCAGGTGCGGGCTTCGCGAGCGTTGGTCAGGGTCTCCAGGGTGGTGAAGGTCTTGGAAACGATGATGAACAGGGTGGTCTCCGGGTCGAGGCCCTTGGTCTTCTCGGCCAGGTCGTTCGGGTCGATGTTGGAGATGTAGCGAGCGGAGATGCCAGCGTCGGCGTACGGCTTCAGCGCTTCGTACACCATGACGGGACCCAGGTCGGAGCCGCCGATACCGATGTTGACTACGGTCTCGATCTTGCGGCCGGTCACGCCGGTCCACTTGCCGGAACGAACGTCGTCAGCAAAGGCGTAGATCTTGTCGAGGGTCTCGCGCACGTCCTTGACGGTGTCCTGACCGTCAACGATGTACTTGCCTTCGTCCTCGACCGGGCGGCGCAGAGCGGTGTGCAGCACAGCGCGGTCTTCGGTGTTGTTGATGTGCACGCCGGAGTACATAGCCTTGGTGCGCTCGTCAAGCTTGACGGCCTTGGCGAGGTTGGCGAACAGCTGGAGGGTCTCCGGCTTGATCAGGTTCTTGGAGAGGTCGAAGTGCAGATCGCCAGCGTCGAAGGACAGCTTGTCGACGCGCTCGGCGTCATCGGCGAACCACTTCTTGAGGCTGACACCCTCGGACTGAAGCTCGTCATAGTGCTTCTGCAGGGCGGCCCACTCGGGGGTCTGGGTGGCGTCAACGGGCGGATTGATGGCCATAGGATTCCATTCCTTTCATCAGTGACTGGAGCGCCTGTGCATACAGCTCACACACGCTCCGTATCACCAAACAGAATACTCACAAATTCGGACATAAAAAGAACAAAATTATTCAATTGAGATAAATGACATCGATTGCACCGTTGCGTTAACCATAATACCGCAATCCCAGGCCGCAGTCACGACTAAACAAAGCCATTCCCAACGGAATTCGACTCACTTGTCGCGAAAGATTCGACGCCTGCATACCAGCGAAATCATGTGCGACACCACCAATCATTCTTGATTGGACTTTTCGCGGGGTTACTTTATACTTGACTTCTTGTGCGCGGCTGGCGAAATGCCTCCCGCGAACCAAGCCACTTTAGCTCAGTCGGTAGAGCGGCTCACTCGTAATGAGCAGGTCGTCAGTTCGATTCTGACAAGTGGCTCGAACACCCTAGGCTGGTTCGTCCACCTAGGGTTTTGCATATCGCCCAATACGCGCAGGTTCCGAACGAGCCGGTGCCGTTGAGCGGCGTGCACGCGCGAGTGGCGGAATTGGTAGACGCGCAGGATTTAGGTTCCTGTGTCTTTGACGTGTGGGTTCAAGTCCCATCTCGCGCACTGGTTAAGACCTCTCAGAACCACTGAAATACCAATGATTCTGAGAGGTTTTCTTCTATCATTCCCGCTGTAAATATGATGGAAAATATGAGATTTTCGATGGTTCAAGACCGAAAACGGTTGAGCCAGAGATTCTGTTTTTCATATGGTTTGCGGCCTGTTTCCGCCCTTCCGGCACCCACTCGTCCACGGTGTGGCGATGATATCGCGCGATATCCGAAATACGCGGACAATAGAATCTATCAGAGGCTAGATAAGGGAGAGAGTCGTGTCCGCCATACTGACGCCGGTCGGCCTGCTGCTAATCATGCTCGCCGGATACCTGTTCAAACGCTTCGGATTGTTCGGACAGAAGGATTACCGCGTATTGCAGACCGCCGAGTTCAATATCGTGCTGCCGGGGGCCATCGTCTATTCGTTTGCTACCAATCCGCACGACGTCTCACTGCTATGGGTCTCCCTGTTCGCTTTTCTGTTCGCGGCGCTCCCCGTCGTGTTCATCTTTCTGGCCACACGCAAACGCAATGTGACCGACCGCGCATTCCTGATGCTCAATGGAGCCGGCTTCAACCTCGGCTGTTTCTCGTTCCCCGTGGTGCAGTCGTTCTGGGGCGCAGGCGCAGTGGTTCCGGCCGCTATGTTCGATATCGGCAATTGCATTATGGTGGCCGCTGGCACCAACGTGCTCACCCAGCAATTGCTGCACATCCGCCCCGGCAAGACACTTGCCGAGCAGCATGCCGGCGCCGCACCCACCCTGCCGTACACGAAGAAACCCAAAGACAAGGACGCCAAACGACTCGCCCGGCGAGCGCTGCTAGGCACCATAGCTAAAAGCTTCTTTGGGTCGGTACCGTTCGATACCTATCTGGTGATGATTGTCGTCACGCTGGCCAACGTGCCCATTCCCGACTGGATTGCCTCAATCTGCCAGCCATTAAGCGGCGCGAACGCCTTGGTGTCCATGCTGATGGTGGGCATGCTGATGGATCTGCCGCAGTCCAAGCATGACGTCAAGGAAGTACTGTCCGTGATTGCCTGGCGAGTGCCGTTCAGCGTCGCCTTTGCACTGGTTTCCTGGTTCCTGCTGCCGTTCTCGGCTTCAGTCCGCGCCGTGATGGTGATTTGCTCGCTCGCACCGATTGCCATATTCTCCACGTTGTTCACCGACAAGGTGCTGGGCAACGCCAAGCTTGCGGGCTTCTCGCTGGCGATTACGGCAATGATCGCATTGGTGATGATGGCCGTGGCGCACGCACTGATGGGCGTGTGACCGCGATTCAACCTGTGATTCAGTCCAGCAAGGCTTCGATTGCGGGAATCAAGGCCTTGAGCGCCTTGCCACGATGGGAAATCGCATTCTTTTCCGCTGGAGTCATTTCGGCGCTGGTCAATGGCTCGCCCTCATAGTCAGGCTCGGTGCTGGTACGGCCAGCCGGCTGATCGTCGGGCACGAACAGCGGGTCGTAGCCGAAACCATGCTCGCCGCGAGGCTTACGGATAATGACGCCCGGCATTTCGCCGAGTTCCACTGTTTCGCTAGCGATGGCGTATCGCGCCGAGATTGGAGCGGGGCCGCCATCCGCGGCCGTGGTGTGGGCAGAAGACAAGGTGGCCGCGCCACCATCTGCCACCTCACCGGTCACGTCGGCACCAGCTTCGGTATCCGGCACCACCAGAGCTGCGGCGCAACGGAAGCGGGCGGTGCGTTTGGCATCTGGGATGTCTTCGATCTGTGCGAGCAGCAGTGCATTGTTGGCCTTGTCATGACCGTGGGCGCCAGCCCAGCGGGCGGACAGGATGCCGGGGGCGTTGCCCATCACGTCAACGATGAGGCCGGAATCGTCCGCGATGGCGGGCAAACCGGTACGGCTGGCCACGTCGCGGGCCTTGAGCAGGGCGTTTTCTTGGAAGGTCACGCCGGTTTCCACCGGGTCGGGAAGGTGGAGACTGCCGGCAGACACCAGTTCGATGTCGGCGGCGGCCGGGCCGAGATCCTCCTCAAGGATGCGGCGGATTTCAACGAGCTTACCTTCGTTATGAGTGGCGACAACGATTTGCATGATGGATTCCTTGCTATGTGCGTCGAGCTCCCCCTCAGTCGCCTTCAGCGACAGCTCCTCTTAAAGAGGGGAGCCATGGTATACGCGCTGACTGAGGGAAGTCTACGACGAATGGCTAACGACTCAGTCCAGTGCCAATGCGGCACGCTGGGCTGCTTGCAGTTCCTTGTTGCCTTTTTCGGCCAAATCAAGCAGAGTGCCAAGTTCGGCACGGTTGAACGGGCGATGTTCGGCAGTGCCCTGAATCTCAATGAACGTGCCGGAACCGGTCATGGCCACGTTCATATCGGTCATGGCCTGGCTATCTTCAATATACGGCAAATCCAGCATCGGCGTGCCGTTAATCACGCCTACAGACACGGCGGAGACATAGTCCTTAAGCACCTTGTCTGCGGACTTGATGTGGTGGTGCTTCTCCGCCCAGTTGACCGCATCGACCAGCGCCACATATGCACCGGTCACAGAAGCAGTACGGGTGCCGCCATCGGCCTGCAGCACATCGCAATCAAGCTGAATCTGATTCTCCCCCAGTGCCTTCATATCGATGACACCACGCAGGCAGCGACCAATCAGACGGCTGATCTCATGAGTGCGACCGCCAATCTTGCCACGCACAGATTCACGATCAGTGCGCTCGGAAGTGGCACGCGGCAGCATCGCGTATTCGGCAGTGACCCAGCCAAGGCCGGAATCCTTGCGCCAGCGGGGCACCCCCGGCGTAAAAGTGGCGGTACACATCACGCGGGTGTTGCCGCATTCAATAAGCACCGACCCCTCAGGGGCATCGGTAAAGTGACGGGTAATGCGCACAGGACGCAGTTCATCAACCTTGCGGCCGTCGGCACGAATAATCTGGCAATCGCCTAGCATATCTTTGATTTCAACCATGCGCCCCAGCATACGCCACCCGCCCTATGCTGCGAGTGCAACGATGTTGTCTTAACAACGGGTAATTCACTACCATCACACCATCGCAGGCCGCAGACCAGCCGAGGCCAGGCGACGTGGCGACACCATCCGCGTTACACCATCACGGCCCGTGAAATGGTGGAGTCGTTGCGTCCCATCGACTGCTGAGATTCATGATGGCGTGGGACGACATGCAAAATTAGAGATTTTTGACGTATCGTCCCACGCCCACTCAGCATCGTGTTATTCATACTGAAACGAGAATGGCATTATTCCAACGTTTTTAATGATGTGATGTTGGGACAACTCGCATATCAAACGTTTGACGTACGTATTGTCCCACGCTGATGTGGGACAATACGCCAAAAATGGCGAATTTCAGATTTCGTCCCACGAACTCAACGGCGGGTTCTCGTCAGAGAACCGTAGTCTCCGCGGCCGAACCGTTAAGCAGACAGCCCAGTGGGCCGCCTGTAGGTGAGGGGAGCGGCTGTGCTGCGACGGATTCCGAGAAGATGAAGGTTCTCGTCAGAGAACCGTAGTCTCCGTGGGAATCACCGGTTCGCCCTTCATAAGGCTTTGCGCGGAGATGGGCAATTCGGCCAAAGCCGTGGCGTGGTACTCATGAGCCGCCACGATGGCATCGTGACCTTGCCATTGGCCGTCAATCTGACCGTGATTCACAAAGTCGACCAACAGGTTCTTCCATGCCGGGTCTGCCACATAGCCAACCAGCTTCTCCTCGGAACCGGAGATCACATGTTCGGTTTCGGCCAGCGAGTACTCGTAGGAGCGGAACGCAAGTTTGCGTCCGGGCACAGTGGCCTTGTCCTTCGACTTCTTCATCACCGGCACCATCGTGCCATCCGCGCCTTCACGCTCGGTGAGCTTGTACACCATCGCGCAGGTGGGAGCGCCGGAGCCGGTGACCAGCATGGTGCCCACGCCATAGGAATCAACCGGCGCGGTTTGCAAAGCTGCCAGCGCATACTCATCTAAATCATTGGTAACGGTAATAGTGGTGTTCGTGGCGCCCAAAGCATCCAGTTGATTGCGCACGCGCTGGGCCATTGCAGCCAGGTCACCGGAATCGATGCGCACACCGCCCAGTTCAGGGCCGGCAACCTCGACGGCGGTCTTCACGGCCTCCTCGATGTTGTAGGTATCGACCAGCAGCGTGGTGTTCTTGCCCAATGCTTCAATCTGCGATTCAAAGGCATCGCGCTCGGAATCATGCACCAAAGTAAAGCAGTGCGCCGCGGTGCCAATCGCCTTCAATCCATACAACTGAGCAGCAAGCAGGTTGGCGGTGCCCTTGAATCCGCCCACCACAGCAGCGCGGGCAGCGGCTACGGCAGCCCACTCGTTGGTGCGGCGGCCACCCATATCCATGCACGGACGATCCTTGGCGGCAGACACCATGCGGGAGGCTGCCGAAGCCACGGCGGAATCGTAGTTCAGAACAGATAGAATCAGCGTCTCCAGCAGCGTGCATTCGCCGAACGTGCCTTCAACCTGCAGAATCGGGGAGTTCGGGAAGAACGTCTCGCCTTCGCGGTAGCCCTTAATCGAACCGGTGAAGTGGAAATTTTCCAGCCACTTGATGGTCTCCGGGCTAACCACATGGCGGTCAGACAGGAATTTCAGGTCTTCGTCATCGAGATGGAAGTGCTCAAGCGCGTCAAGAATGCGACCGGTGCCGGCCACCACGCCATAACGGCGGCCTTCGGGCAGATGGCGAGTGAATACCTCGAACACACATTTACGGTTGGCGGTGCCGTCTTTCAGCGCGGCGTCAAGCATCGTGTATTCGTACATGTCGGTCATCAAAGCCGGCGAATAATCCACCATTGACAGGGCCTTTCCTACGTTCGATTGTGCTGACCATCAGTGTAGTCCGAATTGTCTCTCATGGGGAGTGCTGTCACCACCCGAAAGACTGGCTACACTCAGAAAGCATGAGATTCATTGTGGCATTATGGCGTCTGGCGATTGCCGGACTGTGCTTTGTGGGCACGTACGAAGCATGGTCGAAACCGCAGTATTGGGTGTATTTCACGTTTCAGACCGGCTTTGTGTTGGGCATCGTGATGCTGTGGGCGGGCGCTGCCACCCTGCTCAAGGGCATCCAACCGCCAGCCTGGCTCAAGGGCTGCCTGACCTTGTACGCCATTGTCACCGCATTGGTGGCGTTCTTCCTGATGCCGCCGGATAACCCGGATTATGTACCGCAGGTAGTTGGCATCATGACCAATACGATGCTGCACAAAATCGCCCCGATCATGGCACTGATCGACTTCCTTCTGTTCGACCCGCATCGCCGGTTCCGTTGGCATTACACGTTCTCGTGGTTGATGTATTTCCCCGCGTACCTGGCGTTTGTGCTGATTCGCGCGGCGATCTGGCCGGGTTCGGGCCCCGCGGCTGGCGGTAGTCCGTACCCTTACGACTTCATCAACTTGGACAAGCTCGGCTGGCAGGGATTCGGCATCAGTTGCGGCAGGCTGGCGCTGGCCTTCCTGGTGATATCGCTGATTGTCTGGGTGCTCGACCGTGCGCTGCCGAACAAGGCACTGGTGGCTTAGCGGATAACTAGCAGTCGATGGAATACGCGCGGGTCTTGTAGTTGGCCCAGTCAGGCATCTCACCACCGGAATCAATCGCATGCTTGATGTCGGTGTAATAGTGCAGTTTGCGCTGCACGTGCATGGCGGCTTCGTCAAGCGCGCGCCGCTGCTCGTCCAGCGACTCGCGACGGGATTCAAGCAAATCCAGAATTTCGTCGATATGCTCGGGCTCATTGGACTCATAGACGAAGAACTTCTTCAAATCATCAATAGTCATGCCAGCGTTCTTGAAGCAGCAGATCGCACGCAGACGGTTGAGATGGCAATCCTCATACACGCGATGGCCAGTTTCGGTGCGGTCCACGTTGGTCAGCAATCCCTGCTCTTCGTAGTAGCGCAACGTGGAAGGTTGCATGTGGAATTGGGTAGCCACCTGACGAATGGTATAGGTCATTAGTTTTCCTCCTTGACGCCCGCGGAGCATACGATCTTTCACAGCTCTCCGACCGTCCCGTTGCACGATGCAACCGCCCCACCCCCAGCCGCGACACGCTGAAGCAACACAGCCACTTGCATTAAAGTTCACTTTAACTGGAACCATGATACCTTACGACGCAACCAACTGCCACCGCATCCGTGCCGCACACGGATCCGGCACACGGCTGCGCAGCATAATAGAGATTTCAGGCCTCAAGCACATCAAGGAGACTCAATGTTCGAGCCAACCGCCGTCTACTCCCCCAACCCGCATCGTTATGACACGATGACCTATAACCGCGCCGGCACCTCCGGCCTCAAGCTGCCGGCGGTATCGCTCGGCTTCTGGCACAATTTCGGCGACATCACGCCGTTTGACCAGATGAAGTCCCTGGTCTTCACCGCCTTCGACAACGGCATCACCCACTTCGACCTGGCCAACAACTACGGCCCCGAACCCGGCCAGGCCGAGAAGAACTGCGGCCTGCTGCTCACCAAGTACTTCAAGCACCACCGCGACGAGCTCATCATCTCCACCAAGGCCGGCTACGAGATGTGGGCCGGCCCCTACGGCGATCTCGGCAGCCGCAAGTACCTGCTCGCTTCACTCGACCAGTCGCTGGAACGCCTTGGCCTTGATTACGTGGACATCTTCTACCACCACCACCCGGACCCGGAGACGCCACTCGAGGAGACCATGGGCGCACTGGCCCAGGCCGTGAATTCCGGCAAGGCGCTGTACGCTGGCCTGTCCAACTACGACGGCCCGACCATGGAAAAGGCCGCCGCAATTCTGGCAGAACTGCACGTGCCGTTCATCATCAACCAGAACAAGTACAACATCCTCGATCGCACCGTTGAAAAGAACGGCCTGAAAGAGACCGCCTTCAAGCTGGGCAAGGGCCTCATCACCTTCTGCCCGCTGGCACAGGGCCTGCTGACCAACCGCTATCTCAACGGCATTCCGGCCGACAGCCGCATGGCTCACGATCCGCGATTCCTCAACGATTCCGCACTGACCGAGAAGCTGCACAGCCAAGTCGCGGACCTCAACAACCTGGCCTCCGAGCGCGGCCAGACGCTGGCCGAGATGAGCCTGGCATGGCTGCTGCACGACGGCAAGGTGACTTCCGTGCTGGCCGGCGCCTCCAAGCCGCAACAGATTCTGGACAACATCGGCGCGCTGAAGAACACCCACTTCAGCGATGATGAGCTCAAGCTCATCGACGAGATTTCGGCACGCTAGAAACGTCCTGGCTCCCCTCGTTGAGGGGAGCTGTCATCGTAGACGACTGAGGGGAGTAACGGGTGCGAACTCGTTGCTCCCCTCAGTCTCGCTGCGCGAGCCAGCTCCCCCTCAGAGAGGGAAACTCCGTATCTCAGAAATCGCCGTCAGGCTTTGCCAAGCGTCTGGAAGCGCTCGAATCCGCCATACAACGCAACCAGTCTCTCATAGGCCTGCGCATCATAAAACGCGCATGCCCCAGAGGTGAAGGATTTCGCCACCTCCAGCGAGAATCGAGCCGCTTCCTCGACATCGCCACCATGAGTGGCCCCGGTGGCACAACCTGCAACCACCTGTTCCACGGTGATGGCAACGCCAATCACCGGTGCCTGAGTGGCCGTGGCCGGTTGCAGAATGCTGTTGAGATGGTACAGGTCATTGCCATAGGGGGTGATGTCCTGCTGGCTCAACGCAAAGACCTGAGGCATACGGCCCGTGGTACGGGTCATGATGTCCAGCACGTCATTACTGACCGGCAGAATGGCGCCTTTGAGCACTGTGGGGGAAATCGCGAACCCATTAACGTTGATAATACGGTTTCCCTTGGTGGTGTCGATGGACAACACGGCATCCATGCGCGCATCCACTTCCTGCTCATTCATCGCGGCCATATCTATGGGCGAATCCATGAATGGCACAGGCTCATGCGGAATGGTCGGCGCATCCGGGCAGACATGGGTGCCGATGATTACATCACCTTCCAATATGTCGTCGTTATGATGCATCTCGGTAAGCTTAAGCGCCACCGTGAGCGCGGCCAAGGCCCCATCACCGTCGGAGACTTGACCAATCATTTCAGGGCGTGCACCAATACCGCCTAGCCGCCCGACGATGCCCAATGTGGGGGCATCACCTCCGGTCGACTTGCCGTGACGACCGGGAATGACGACTTTGACGCAATCAGTGGTGCCCTGATCGCCGCCGACTACGGTGACGGTCACATCCTGAGCGCCGCGCTCACGCAATAGCGCTGCGACCGCCTCTCCACTGGCCTGTGGAGTATCCAGCAGATCGTAGATCTCAAGCATTTGACGCACTAGCATCTCGGAACCTCCACTATTTCTCAGTCTGTGCCATACGAAGATCGCCAGCGGCCTTGATCCTGATTCGGCTGGTCTTGCCCGGATAATAGGCCAGCGGCACATCCTCGGAGTCGATGATCTCCACAGTAGCCTCGTCCGCCCCGGCACGCACAGCAGCGGCAATGGCCTCCTGGCGAGCGTGTTCCAGAGCTTCTTCACGGCCGGTCTCCTCATAGTCAACCAGCTTCTCGAACATGCCGGAGACCTTGGAGATAGCCGAACCAATCGCATTGGCGCAACCGGCGAACTCCGGGCAAGCCACAGATTTGGTGCCGGCCAAATCGTGCGGCAGCAGCACGGCACCGCCGCCAACCAGAATGGCATCGATGGGATCACTGGAAATCTTCATGGAGTCAATGGCGTCCTCCACCATCTCTCGCATCGCTGCATATGCCTTATCGGCAACTTCCTGGCTGATGCTTGCGGTCAGCGAGGGATCGCCAACGTTCGCCTTGCCAAGACGATCGGCAATATCGGTGGCGGTCACCACATCGCCGCCGAAGCAAAGCGCCTTTTCGGTGATTTGGTATCCCACAGAATCGGGGCCTACAGTGACCGTGCCGTCATCATGCTCGCGCACTATGGAACCGCCGCCCAACCCGATGGAGATAACATCCGGCATACGGAAGTTGGTACGTACGCCACCGATGTCAACGGCGACACCGCTCTCGCGGGGGAATCCGTGAGACAATACACCGAAGTCGGAAGTGGTACCGCCCACATCAATCACAATCGCATCATCACGGCGAGTCAGGTAGCTGGCACCACGAATGGAGTTTGTGGGGCCACATGCGATGGTGAGAATCGGATAACGCCGTGCATTATCAAGGGTCATCAAAGTGCCGTCATTCTGGGAGAGGTATACCTCAGCGTTGACGATGCCCTTGTCTTTCAGGCTTTGCGCAAAGCCATCGGTAAATCGTTCGGCCACTTCCGTCAACGCGGCGTTAAGGATGGTGGCGTTTTCGCGCTCGATCAGACCCATGGAGCCGATTTCGCTGGAAACGGATACCGGGAAATCCTCGCCAAGAATCTCATGGGCGATTTGCGCCGCACGCACCTCGTCATCGTTGCGCATGGTGGAGAACACGCAGGAGATGGCCAAGGCTTTGATCTTGCCCTTTACTTTGTTGAGAAATGCGCGGCAGGCTTCCTCGTCAAACTCGTTGAGACGCTTGCCGTTGAACTCGAAACCGCCGCCGATGATCGTCCAGTCGACGCACACAGCCCGAATGGAATCCTCCCAATCCACCATCGGAGGAATGCCCTCGGTGGCAGGTGCGCCAATACGCAAGATGGCGATTGGGGACAGGCCCTTACGCTCGACAATCGCATTTGTGCACTGCGTGGTGCCCAACATGGCCTGGTTGATCAACGCGGCATCCACACCGGATTCCTCCAGTACCGCATCGACGGCATTCATAATACCGCCGTATACATCTTTGGTTGTGTGCTGTTTCACGGCAGCCACCACGTTCATGCTCTCATCAATCAGCACGGCATCGGTGTTCGTTCCACCGACATCAATTCCTAGCTTATACATGGTCACTCTCCTTTGCGCTTCGACCGTTCTTCAACGGGAATGTATTCTGTGTCAATGCCGAAATATCGAGGGCCAACAAGTTCCAAGCCCGCTTCGCTGCGCCACTGCGGCGCGCAGGGTAGGCCGACCACAAGAACTCGTTTGCCGTATCTCACGGCTTCGTTGGGGACTGGAATATAGGTGTCATGGTCCACCAGGCAAATCAGATCGGGAGCCGTAGCGAGGGTCTCGCCGTCCACCACGCATTGCAGGTTCTCATTCTGGTATTCGACATAAGCTTCATGCTGCTTGTCGGAGCCAATGCCCTCAAGCACCACTTTGCCGAAGTTGAATGCACCACGGGTTTCGCGCAGGACATCAATCACCTTGCCACTAAATAGTCGGCATCCGCCAGTGAGTTCAAGGAAACGCTGCTCAGTGGTGGTGTCGATAAGCCCTTCCTTAATGGAGCGAATCGCTTTGCCGAGCTGCTCGGATTTGGTCACGATGCCGGAGACGCCCCAATCACGGCACATCTTTGCACTCATCGTGTATAGGCAAATCATCAATTGTCCGCCGACGATGTTCGTAATCGAACGAGCGATGTCCTCGGTCCATTTGTTGGACACGTTGTTCATTACACCGGCGTTGCCTTTCTCGTCACTGTAAGCAAGCGGTGTGGCCGAGGCACCACCGATGGTGAACGTGACCATCTGCAGCTCAGGGAAGGCACGGCCCATACCATCCGCATCCACCAGCGGGATGCCTCGACGGGCGGCAGCGGCAATCGGCAACATCGAGTTGACGCCTCCGGCTTCCATCGGCATAGTGGCGTATATCTTCTTGCCGGAGTACTGTTCGACCAAGTCGAACAGACGGTCGAAGTCGTCCCTGCCACCGCCTTTTTCCGTCATTACGGTAGGCGCACCCATCATGGCGCATGGGGCAATGAACGCATCATCCGGAACCTCATCCGGCTCGATCAGCGTTACCGGGCCGCATTCCTTGACGGCTTGCATGGCCATCAGACGTCCAATATATGGGTCTCCTCCTCCACCTGCTCCCAGTAGCGAAGCACCTAGGGCTATATCGTTGATCTCATCGACACCGATGGTTCTCATCACATTCCCTTTCTGTTATTGACATGTTCTGCGTTGCAATCCCGGCCAGCAGCGGCCGGCATGGCACGTTACGCGAGTACGGAGCGAATCTGCTCGTATGGGATGTAGTCGAGGTCGTACCCGAACCATCGGGGGCCGGCCAGGTCGATGCCCGCCTGAGTACGCCACACCGGATCGCACGGAAGAACCAGCATGATGACACGCTTGCCATACTTCAAACTCTCGGTAGTGACCGGAATGAACGTATCGCAATCGACCAGACAGATCAGGTCCGGAGTCGTGGCCACGGGCTCCCCGTCAAGATATGCGATGAGGTTTTCATTCTGGAATTCGATGGCTCCGGTGTGCCCGCGCGAGCCCCGGATACCATCCAACTGTGCGCGCCCAAAGTTGAAGCCACCGCGGGTCTCGCGGGTCACGTCGCAGATCTTTGCCTCAATCAGGCCCACCGCACCGATCTTGTCGAACAGAGCGGCACGAGGCGAAGAGTATCCCTCATCCGAAGCAATCTGTTTGACGGATCGGATGGTTTCTCCGATGAACTTCGCCTTGGTCAGGGAGTCGCGCACAGCGGCGCGTTTCATCGTCTCGCCGGACATGAACTGGCCGAGAGCAATACCCTGGCCGCCCATCGCATCGACGGTGGCACGTCCAAGGTTCTCCATCCAATCATTGTCGACGGTGGTGAGCATGGCCACGTTGCCTTTTTCATCGGCGAACGCCATAGGCCAGGTGTGCACGCCGGCAATGTTGTACGAATCCTGTTGCAGGCCGGGGAACGCGCGTCCCATACCATCCACATTGACCAGCGGGATGCCGGCAATAGCAGCGGCGGCTACGGGGATGACCGAATTCATGCCACCGATCTCGGACAGAACGATCGCGTCGAGCTTGCGCCCCAACTGTTCTTCCTGCGCAGCGAGCAGGTTGGTGATTTCACAGCCGTTGATGCTTTTTTCCGCCAATACACTGGGAGCGCCCACTCCACCGATGGTGGCGACCAGCCATTCATCCGGCACTTCGTCGGCATCGTAGAGTTCGACGCTGCCGGCTTTGTCCAACGCCTGACGGGCGATAAGACCGCCCACATAGGGGTCGCCGCCGCCTCCCGCGCCAAGCAGGGATGAACCAAGTGCGATATCGGGGATGTCCGAAGATACGAGATGACGCATATCACTGCCCCTTCCGCGTCAACAGAATGGGACCGTCGAAGCTCGGCAGCTTCATCAGCTTGTACACGGCCACATACAGCACGATGGACACGACTATGCCATTGACCGGACCAAGGAAGAATGGGTGGTCAAGGAATGCAAGTGCCGGCACCGAAGCAAATGTGCCACCGGTAATCAGAGCCACGATCGATCCCACGATGAACGAAACCAGACCAGGCACGGAGAACCCGTCAAGTGGCTTGAAGTTTTGCGGACGGGCCTTGCGAACAAACCAGTAATCTGCGATCATCGAGCCCGCGAGCGCTGGAATCATCGCGGAAAGTACGGTCAGGAACATCTGGAAGTAGTCCATGATGCCAGCCACGGCAAGGATAACGCCAAGAATGCCAGCGATGGTGGTGGAAACGCGATAGCCCTTATCTCCCTTGTCGGCGATGACGGCGAAAGCGAGTCCTGCAGAGTAGGCGTTGCCCACGTTGACGGACCACGTGGATAGCACAAGAGCGATCAAAGCGGCTCCGGCAAGACCCATGGATGCCATGATCTGGGAAATATCGCCGCCCGATTCGGGCTTGACGACGGAGAGCATCGCACCCATCATAAGCAGGATGACCATGGGTGGCCAGATGCCGATGATGCTGGACAGCACTGCACCTTTTCGATCACGCGCGTAACGGGTGAAGTCGCCCACAGTGGCGCCGCCGACGGCGAAGAAGCCCACGGCAATATTGATACCGGCTACCAGTCCCATGCTTTCCTTGGGCACGTAGGAGGTCAACGTGCCCATGCCCGTATTGGATAGGGAGGCAAACAGGCCATAGGCGCAAATGATGAACAGCAAAGGAGCCGCGATGTAGTTGACCCACTTGACGCCGTCGAAACCGAGGATGGCGGTGACGAGCATCAGCGCGCCCAGCACGATAGAGCAGATTTGCGGCGAAACGTCTAGCCCGAGCTTGCCGACCATCAGGGAGAATGAGGATCCGCAGACTGCCGCCTGCACACCGAACCATCCGATCAGTGAGATACCCAGAATGATTGAGATGATGTAGCGTCCGCCCTTGCGTCCCAAGGCTGCAGTGGACATGGCGGAGGTGGGAAGGCCGGTGTCGGTTGCTTCCATGGCCACGAAACACATGTAGGCGAGAATGATGCCAAAACCGATGAATGCGGCCCAGAATGCATCCCACAAGGTCAGTCCTGCGCCGAGTACCGCACCGGTCATCAGGGTGGACACGTTGATGGAATTACCGATCCAGATGCAGGCGATGGACCACCATCCGCGCCTGTCGCTATCCGGAATATGAAGGCTGTCTGATTCGAAAGCCGGCTCCTGTGCCGGCGCGACGGCCGTTGTCTGTGTCATGGTTATGGCACACTCCTTGAACTACTGATATATTTACGGTTTTTATACGAGACGAGGGCCGGATCATCGTCCTCCTCTTTTGATGGGAGAAACAATGATCCGGTCCCGACACTTCACATCAGGGCAGCAATACCTTGCCGTATAGCTCCGGTCTGCGATCGCGCAGGTACGGGCTGGTCTGCCGGTTGGAAACGACGTCGGCGAGGTCAATCTCCACGTTCAGCACGCCTTCGCCCTCGTCGGGCAGCTCTGCAACGACGCGCCCTCTCGGGTCACACACCTTGCTATGGCCGCCCATATACAGGTCCTGCTCCCTGCCGTACCGATTCACGGCACAAAGGAACACCGTGTTCTCCAATGCTCGTGCAGGTACGTTGATGTCCCATACATCATGGTCAGGCTCGCACCAGGCGGACGGGCAAAGCACAATCTGAGCCCCTTGCAGGGCAAGCATGCGCGCCACTTCCGGATAGCCCATGTCATAGCAAATCATGATGCCGATGGTGCCGAAGTCGGTTTGGAACACGGGAGTGCCGTTGCCGCCCCGGAAATAGAACCTCTCCAAGGCCCACAGATGCTGCTTGTCGTAGACACCCGCCACGTTGCCTTCGCGATCGATAAGCACGGCGCTATTGAACGGCACACCCGGCAGGTCATCGTGATAGAGCGCGATGGGAGCCACCACATACACACCGGCCTGTTTGGCGGCCTCGCGCAATGCGGTAATGGTCGGGCCGTTCACGGGCTCCGCAAGTTCGGTGATGCGCGGACCCACAATGCTCAGTTCGTATCCGGTAGTGAACATCTCCGGGAACATGATCATGTCCGAACCGTCAAGGCCGGCCTGACGAATCATGGGGATGGCCTTGACAACGTTCGCCGGAGGGTCACACAGTTTGCTTTCAAACTGCGCCAACGTAATCTTCGGCATTGCTCCGTCCTCCTACAGGACCTGCTTGGTGCGGGCGAACTCCACGGTCTCGACGCCCTTGACCTTGGCATAGACGACCATGATGACCCAGTAGAGGATGCCGGAAACAATCAGCGAGTTCAGGCCGGGGATGCCAATCGAGTAGATGCTGGTGGCCTCGCCCACTGCGAATCCGATAATCCACACGGCAAGCGCCACCGGGTTCCACTTCTCCACGCTTTCCGGCAGGGTGCCCGCTTCTCGGGTGGCTTCAAGATCTTTGCGGCCGCGACGCAGAATGTAGTAGTCGATGACCATTACGCCAGCGACCGGAGGAATGGCGACGCCCAACAGCGTCAGGAAGCCAGTGAAGTAGTTGATGATGCCGATTACGGACAGGAATGTGCCTACGATGCCCAGGCCCCAGACAAGTGCATCACGGTTGAGCTTACGGTTGAACAGCGCATTAATCATCGTGGACAGGCCAAGGGATGATGAATACAGGTTGATGTCATTGAGCTTGACGGTGGAAGCCACAACAATCAGTACGCCGATTACACCGGAGGTGGCCATCATCATGTCGACCACGTTATTGGTACCAGTGGCGTGAGCCAACAGCACTGCCAATAGGTTCATGCCCAGCTCGCCAACAAATGTGCCGATCAGGGTCATCCAGAACACCTCAGTGCCGTTACGCAAAAATCGACCGTAATCGGGAGTGCAGATGGCACCTGCGATAAAGCCGCCAGCCACGATGGTGGTTGCGGCGCCCAGCGAAAGCGCCGGACCAGGGGCAGGAGTGTTGAACAGCGAGGACAGCGGATTGGACTGGAACATCACGAAGGATGCATACAGCACAACGACGATGAACAGCGGCACAAATACCGTGGCGAAGTTGGCGATGGCCTTGACTCCGAAAACCACCAACACTGTGATGGCAATGCCGGTAACGATGGACCACGCGGGGGTCTCGAACTTGCCAAGGAAGTCAGTGAACGAAAGAATGTTCGCCATGCCTTCGCCGAACACCGAGTTCTGCACGCCGAACCATCCAACCATGGAAATGGCCATCACGCCGCCGAAGATGGCGGAACCCATTTTGCCGAATCCGGTCCAACGGGACAGCAGACTGGTGGACAGGCCTTCACGCGCCGCCGCAGTACCCAGCGCCCAGCTAATCACCTGCAATAGCACTGATCCGAGCATTGTCGCCCAGAACGCGCCCCAGAAACTCATGCCGTAGCCGAGGGATGCACCGAGCACCAGCTGAGAGACGCAGCATATGCTGCCGATACGGATTACCAGAATCCTCCAGAACGGCTGCTTGGCCTCGGCCGGAACACGAGACAGGGTGTAGTCGCTGTCCTGAATGGGCTCATTCTGTGTCTGGGATATCTTGCTTGCGGAATCCTCATTGCCGGCAACTTGCGTTTGTGAAGACGCCATATGCCACTCCTTTTCGAGAAGACAACAAATATGGCGCTATTGCTACCCCCCCCCGTGGCTAACGTGTTACGAAAGTATGAAGAGAGTACTTATAACGGCTGATCATCGGTGATCAAAAACCGCAGAAAATAGCGAATCCTTTGGTCACATCGTGATTCCGACAGCGAAAATCCATATAATGGACATATCCATATACGACAGCTGAAACACAAACCATCATTTTCCCGCTTGTGAATATGTAACACTAGCGCAACCTCAGTGTCACATATTCGGGAAATCTAGTGGGCCCGCGCCCGCTACTCCCCTCAGTCGTCTACGACGACGGCTCCCCTCAGAGAGGGGAGCCAAGCAATAACCCGCAGCAGCTCAGCGCGTCATTTCCTCGTAGATGCGCTTGCAGTCAGGGCAGACGGGGTATTTGGACGGATCGTGCTTGGGCACCCAGACCTTGCCGCACAGGGCCACCACCGGACGGCCGGTCGCGCGGGATTCCGCGATACGGTCCTTGGACACATAGTGTGCAAAGCGGTCGGCGTCGCCGCCATCGTCGCGCACCGGCGACTCCTTGGTCTCCGGACGTTCCAGCACGGAGGTTCCGGCACCCTGGTCGGGGTTGCGCAGCGGTTCGGCGTCATTGGAGAACAGATCAGCAAAAGTCATCGTGCACTTCTTTCCTCGTACTGTACGATTCAACTGCATCCCATCATAGATTCCCATCGCAAACCGCGAAACCCTCCGCATGTAACATGTGGCCGCACGAAGCGCACCATTGCACACCATTCGCGGTAGGCTATAAGGCATGACTATCGCAGTATGCCCCGGCTCGTATGACCCCGTCACCGCCGGACACTTGGATGTAATCGAGCGCTCGGCACGATTCTTTGACGAGGTACACGTGGTGGTGGCCGTCAATGCCGCGAAAACACCGATGTTTTCCGAAAGCACGCGAGTCGAGGTAATTCGCCGCGCGCTGGAGAAAGCCGGCTGCACCAACGTCGTCGTCTCCTCCACCGATGGCCTGATCACCGACTACTGCCAGAAGGTCGGCGCCACCGTCATCGTCAAAGGACTGCGTCAGAACGGCGATTACGAGGCCGAACTGGGCATGGCGTTGGTCAATCGCAAGCTCGCCGGCATTGAGACCCTGTTTCTGCCCGCCGATCCGATTCTTGAACATATTTCCAGTTCCATTGTCAAAGACGTGGCTCGCCACGGAGGCGACGTGACCGGCATGGTGCCCGATTGCGTCGTCCCCATGCTCAGCGATGCTTTGGCACAGGAACGAGAAGCAAAGGACTGATAACTATGAGTGATGAACATCCCACTGGTTACGTCGACTTGACCACCCCGGATCCGGTCCCGGCCGCCCCCGTTGAAGAGGCACCGGTCGATTTGCCGCCTACCGAGGCAACCGATACGGTACCGACCCCAGAGGCGCCGGCTCCCGCACCGGCCCCGACCAAAGCAGCCGCATTCAACATGGACGCCCTGCCCGATCTGCGTGAAACCCTGCAAGACGACTCGGAGGAAAACAAGAGCCGCGCAGAATTCACCACGGTGTATGACGTCATCGATCAGCTTGAATCCATGCTCGATGAGGCCAAAACCAGCATGTTCTCGCCCGGCACGGTCAAAGTGGATCGCGACGAGTTCACCAGCCAGCTTGCTGAATTGAAAAAGCTGTTGCCGGTGCAACTGGAACGCGCCTCCGCACTGATGCGCGAAGCCGAACGCCGCCTGGAATCCGCACAGACACAGGCCAACGCCGTCGTCGCATCCGCCCAGAGCCGCGCCGCGGATATGGTCAGGGAAGCCAACGAACAGGCTCAATTCCTGGCAGGACAGGAAAACGTCACTGAGTTGGCCCGTCAGAAGGCCCGCACGATTCTTGAGCAAGCCCAGGCCAAGTCCGACCACCTGACCCAAGGCGCTGACCAGTATTGCACCACGGTTATGGAGGGTCTGTCCCAGCAGCTTGGCAAGCTCACCCAAGATGTACAAGCAGGTTTGAACGTGCTGGAAGAGCGTCAGCGCTCGGCCGGAGAGCAGTTGCCCAAGCTGACGCTGGACGACTACCCCGAAGCTCAGTAACCAGCAGCACACTCACTGCAGCATTCACGAATGCGGCATAGCGGCGCATGGGACGAAGACAACACCCGATACGCCTCACACGGCTGTGCCGCAGCAAAAGACGAAAGGCAGAACTATGGCACGAGTCGAGGATTCTCTGTGGGCAATCCCGGTGGCTCAAATCGCTTCACGAGCCGGACAATCCAAGGAGATCGACGCCGACTTCCCCGCCCCGAGCGGTATCGGCGACGACATCGTCGGCATCAAGGAGGGTGACCCGGTTCACGTTACCGGCTCATTCGACTCCATCGTGGATGGACTGATTTTTACCGGCCGACTGGTCGCACCATTCGTCAGCGAATGCACCCGCTGTTTAAAGCCCATTGATGAGGACTGGCCGGTGAATGTCACCGTATTCTTCCCGTACGAATCCGCAGCGGACAAAGGCTGCGGCAAGAGCGGCAGCAAAAACGGCAAAGGTGAGGAAGTCGACATCATCGCTGGTGAAGACGAATCAGAGGATACGTATCCGCTGCTGGAAAACGGCGCTTTTGCGGATATCGAGGCGATGATTCGAGACACGTTGGTCGAATCCCTGCCGTTGCAGCCACTGTGCAAGCCGGATTGCAAAGGCCTGTGCTCGCAGTGCGGCATCGATCTGAACGAGAACCCCGATCATCACCACGAAATGGAAGATATTCGTTTCGCCGGTTTGGCGGGTCTCAAGGCCCAGCTTGAGGCCGAGCAGGGCGAGTAAGGCACACGAAACTTGAGTTTTGTACGAGCCATGCGTTAAGATAACGGACGCTTAAGCTCAATCGTTCGAACGAAATAGAGGATACTCAAATGGCACTGCCTAAGTACAAGACCTCGCGCGCTAACACGCACTCGCGTCGCGCGAACTGGAAGGCCACCGCTACCGCAACCGTGAGCTGCCCGAACTGTGGCGCTCCGGCTCTGCCGCACATGGCCTGCCCGAGCTGCGGTTCCTTCCGCGGCCGCACCTACCGCTCCGCCATCCAGCCGGCTCACACCAAGTGAGTCCTGCGATAACGGCTTGATATAGAAAGCCCTGCCATCGACGGGTGGCGGGGCTTTCGCATATCACTCGATTGCCCACGCACCGCAAACACAAGACGCCACATACCGGTGCTTGCACCTATACGTAGACCTCAATACACACAGCACATCGCGCGAAGGATGAAGAACATATGAGCGAGAAGACCACACAGCAAGAAACGGCTGACCGCCAAGCTCCGGCCAACGAACTGCTGGAGGCATTGGGCACCACTATCAGCCCAGACCTGCTGGTGCAAGCGTTGACCCATCGCTCCTTCTCGCATGAGCACCCCGGCGTGTCCAACTACGAACGTCTCGAGTTCCTGGGAGATGCCGTGCTGGAGCTGGTCACCACCGAAACGCTGTTCACCATTCACCCGGACATGAACGAGGGGCAGCTGGCCAAGATGCGCGCCAAAGCCGTCTCGGAGGACGCGCTGAGCGCCATCGCCAAAACCAAGCTCAAAGTGGGCCCCTACATTTTGCTGGGCCACGGTGAGGCCGAGCAGGGCGGTGCCGAAAAGAACTCGATTCTGTGCGACATCGTCGAATCGCTTATCGGCGCCACCTTCCTGGAACACGGTATTGATGAGGCCCGCAAGGTCATTCATCGGCTCATTGACGACACCTTGGCGGAAGTGGCCACCGAAGGCCCGGCGCTCGACTGGAAAACCTCGCTGACCGTCAAGGCACATCATCTGGGCAAGGCCGAGCCGGTGTACCACATGGAAGTGTCCGGCCCCGAATACGCACAGATTTTCACTGCCAAAGTCACTTTGGGCGATAATCCCGAAATCATCGGCACCGGCAAGGGCTCCAGCAAGCGCAAAGCACAGCTTGCCGCGGCCGAAGCCGGATGGAAAGCACTGGACGCTCTCAAGACGCGGACTAAGTAAGCCGGCTGTCGAATTTACGAATAGACTGATACCAACACGAGCGACGAGCCGCGTCGGAGCCACAAGCACCGGCACACGCGGCTGGAACATACGTGAGCGTCTGGCTTCCACCCTACGGCCAACCGACGCTCGCAGTTGATTTACGAGGTGAGAGGAATCATGGCTTTACCCACGCCTTTGCAGGCATTCAGTGGTGTGCCGAAAACCCACGCGGCCACTGACCAGCAGACCATTATCGATGGAGAGAAGATGACCGGCGCCCAGGCGCTGGTGCGTTCGCTGGAGGATCTCGGCGTCGAGGACGTCTTCGGTATCCCCGGCGGCGCGATCCTGCCCGTCTACCATCAGATCAACAACAGCACGAAGTTCCGTTTCGTGCTCATGCGCCACGAGCAGGCCGCCGGCCATGCCGCCGAGGGCTATGCGCTGGCCACTGGCAAGGTGGGCGTGTGCCTGGTGACCTCCGGCCCGGGTGCCACGAACGTGGTCACCGCCATCGCCGACGCGAACATGGATTCCGTGCCAATGGTGGTTATCACCGGCCAGGTGGGCGTTCAGGCCATCGGTACCGACGCCTTCCAGGAGGCGGACATCGTGGGCATCACCTACCCGGTGTCCAAGCATTCCTTCCTGGTGACCCGCGCACAGGATATTCCTCGCGTGCTCTCCGAGGCGTACCACATCGCCAGCACCGGTCGCCCCGGCCCGGTGGTCGTAGATCTGACCAAGACCGCACAAACCGGTGATATGTATTATTCATGGCCGCAGCGCATGATTCTGCCCGGCTACAATCCCACCACCAAGGCGCACGGCCGCGTACTATCCGATGCCGCCAAGCTGTTCTCCCAGTCCTACCGCCCGGTGCTGTACGTGGGCGGCGGCGCGGCCCGTGCCAACGCCGGCGCTCAGGTCAAGGCTCTGGCCGATCTGACCGGCGCCCCCGTGGTCACCACCCTGCCCGCGCGCGGCATCATCCCGGACACCGACCCGAAGAACCTCGGCATGCTGGGCATGCATGGCACCATCGCCGCCACCGGTGCGGTGCAGCGCGCCGATCTGCTCGTGGCTATTGGCGCCCGTTTCGATGATCGCGTGACCGGCAAGCTGGATGCTTTCGCCCCCACCGCCCGCGTAATCCACATCGATATCGATCCGGCGGAAATCGGCAAGAATCGTCAGCCCGATGTGCCGATTGTGGGCGATGTGGCCGCCGTGCTGGACGATCTGATTCCTGAAATCGAGCGCACGCAAGCCATTCAAGGCAAGCCAAACCTGGCTCCCTGGTGGAAGGCAATTGATGGCTGGCGCAAGGAATACCCGATGACGTGGGACAAGCCGACCGACGGCTCGCTGGCCCCGCAGTGGGTCATCAAGAAGCTCTCCGAGCTGGCCGACTCCTCCACCATCTGGGTGACCGGCGTGGGCCAGCACCAGATGTGGGCTTCGCAGTTCATTGACTTCGAGAACCAGCACTCCTGGATTTCCTCCGGTGGCTTGGGCACGATGGGCTACGGCCTGCCGGCAGCCATCGGCGCATCCGTGGGTTCCGCCCGTAAATTTGAAGGCAAGAAGCCGGTGTGGCTGATTGATGGCGACGGCTCCTTCCAGATGACGTCCGAAGAGCTGGCGGCCGCATTCTTGGACCACGCTCCGGTAAAGATCGCAATCCTCAACAACTCCGTGTACGGCATGGTTCGCCAGTGGCAGACCCTGTTCTACGAGCACCACTACTCGCAGACCAACCTGTTGGATGGCGAGGCTCACGGTACCGATGGTGCCGGGCAACTGGCCGATGATTCGGTTCCGATCGAGGTGCCTGACTTCATCAAGCTGGCCGAAGCCTATGGTTGTGTCGGCATCCGCGCGTTCACTGAAGATGAGGCGATTGCCGCCATCGAGAAGGCGAACCAGATCAACGACCGTCCGGTGCTCATTGATTTCCGCGTATGGAAGGACGCCATGGTGTGGCCGATGGTTGCCGCAGGCGCCTCAAACGATGAGGTGATCTACAAGCCCGGTATCAAACCGCTGACCGGCGGGACCCCGGCTCCAGGCACCGGCCCGGACGAACATGCGACTGGCGTGTTCGAGCACGAGACCACGACCGCCGCGAACGAGCACTGAGGAGAGGAGAATCATCATGGCTACTAACTATCCTGCATCTCGTCCCGGTTCCGAGCGTCATACACTCTCTGTTCTGGTGGAGAACCGCCCAGGTGTGCTGGCCCGCATCGCCGGCTTGTTCGCCCGCCGCGCGTTCAACATCAACTCTCTGTCCGTCTCCCCCACCGAGCGCCCGGACATCTCCCGTGTCACGGTGACCGCCGACGTGGAGGCTGTGCCACTCGAGCAGATCATCAAGCAGCTCAACAAGCTGCTGCACGTGCTGAAGATTGTGGAACTTGACCCGAATTCCACCGTGGAGCGCGAGCTGGTGCTGATCAAGGTGTCCGCCGATCAGTCCAACCGTTCCGACGTACTGGAGATTGTGCGCCTGTTCCGCGTGCGCGTAGTGGATGTGAACCCGGAATCGCTGACCATCGAGGCGACTGGCGCTGAAGGCAAGATCGACGCTCTGCTGGGGCTTCTGGAGCATTACGGCGTCATCGAGCTGGTTCGTTCCGGCGCAGTCGCCGTAACCCGTGGCCCGCACGCCTTAAGCGAAAAGGTCGTCGGCTCCGAAGTCACCGGTCGCTGATTTTCTCTGGCTTCCCTCCGTCCGAGGGGAGCTTGCAAGACCAAACCCAAAGGGCGGATATGTACAACGCATATCCGCCCTTTTTGTATGCGCACCTCGCAACCCCATCTGCATGCATAATGACAGCACTATTTGCTAGCATTATGACAGCAACAAGGAGGTGCATTATGGCAACACTGACCATCCGAAAAATACCCGATGAACAAATTCAACAGCTCAAGGAAGTGGCCGAAAAGAACAATCGCTCCATGGAATCTCAGGTGCGGTCCATTCTTGAAGAATGGTTGGCCGGCACGGTGGCACACGAAATGACACGAAAGACCAATTTTTATGACGAGATCCGTGAATTCATGGAAAAAATAGATTTTGATGGGCTCGAAGAAGGAGAGATTCCAGCGCCTGAACGAAATCCTGATGATTCCCGACCACCAGTGACCTTTGAATAGGTCGTAACCATGATTATTTTGGACACCAACGTCATCAGCGAAATCATTAAGAAACAGCCAGACGAGCACGTTGCCAATTGGCTGAGAAACCAAGATACAAGCAATTTGGCGACCACTGCCATCACCGTCGCCGAGTTGTTGGTCGGAATATGTCAAATGCCTGAGGGCAAACGACGAAAGTACACGGACACAACCATCAAGCTTGAGCTTATGACCTTAGCAGATAGAACATTCGCATTCGACACCCGAGCAGCTGCCAATTATGCAACCATCTTCATTGAACGCGAGCGCAGGGGCAAACCTACAAGTATCCAAGATGCCATGATTGCGGCGATTGCCCGCTCTTGGGGAGCAAGTGTGGCCACACGTAACACCAAGGACTTCGAAGGCACCGGCGTGGAACTCATCAATCCTTGGGAATACAAAGGCTAACGGACAGCTCATAGAATCAACGGAGGGCGGTTCGGTATGCACTTTGGCTCCCCTCTCTGAGGGGAGCTGTCACTGGAGGTAACTGAGGGGGAGCCCCACAGCAAATCACGCTTCGCAGCAGACCACACTGCGTTCCCCGGCTACTCCAACTGTTCGGAGAGCTCGAGCCATTCGGCTTCGAGGTCATCACTTTCGCCGTTGACTGCGGTGAGCTGTTCGTTGAGCTTGTTGAGGCCTTCGTAGTCGCTCGGGTCATGGCTGGCCATCTGCGCCTCGAGGTCGGATTTCTGCTCTTCCAGCTTGGCAAGTTTGCGCTCGATGGCGTTCACACGCTTGGAGGCCTCATGGAATGCCTTGCCGCTCAGCTTTGGCTCGGCCGAATCTTGAGCTCCCTCCGAAGAAGTCGACTGAGGGAGAGACTCAGCCGCAGAACCCTTACCCTGTGCCCCACGCTTGGCCGATGACCCACCAGTCCCAGCAAAGCCGGCCCTATCCTCCGGAAGCCCCTTGCCGTTCTTGAGATCCTCAACCATGTCAAGGTAATCCTGCACGCCACCAGGCAGATGGCGCACCTTGCCGCCGATCAATGCAAACTGCTGGTCAGTGACGCGCTCAAGCAGGTAACGGTCGTGGGAAACCACAATCAGGGTACCCGGCCAGGTGTCGAGTAGGTCTTCCATTACAGCGAGCATGTCAGTATCCAAATCGTTGCCGGGCTCGTCCATGATGAGCACATTCGGCTCATCCAGCAGAATCAGCAGCAATTGCATGCGGCGCTTTTGGCCGCCGGACAGGTCACGAATCGGCGTCATCAGCTGTGCGGACTCAAAGCCAAGCCGCTCCATAAGCTGGCCCGGAGTGACTTCTTTACCCTCCACGATGTAGCTGGGCTTATAGCGGCTCAGCACTTCCTTAATCTTGTACTGGCCCAGCTTCTCCAGCTCGTCCAAGCGCTGCGAAAGTACGGCGAATTTCACGGTCTTGCCGATGTTCACGTGGCCCACGGTCGGGGTAAGCGTGCCGTCGATGAGCTTGAGCAGCGTGGACTTGCCGGCACCATTAGCGCCGACGATGCCGAAACGGTCGCCCGGACCGATCAGCCATGTCACGTCATCGAGGATCTCACGGCCGGACACGGTGACTTTGCGTGCGGCGAACGTCGCGGCTTCCTCGTCAAGGGCATCGCTGCCGATGGTCTCGCCACCGGTGTTCTGGCGGCGAACCTCACGCTCGATGTCGCTCGGCGCATTGGCCTCCGCTTCACGCGCCTTGGCCGCGGCCTCGATGGCTTCGGGCACACCCGCATCAACCAATCGGGGATCGTCCATATCGGTGACGGCCACCTCGACGGAACCGTGCAGCTGCGGTTCGGCATACATGGCGTTCACCACGTCCACGCGCGAGGCCGAGTCGTCGAGCGCCGCCACGTCCGGGTCTATCTCGGCCATGCCCTGCGTGTGTTCAAAAATCTGTGTGACGTTGATGAGGTCGACCACCTGCTTGCCAAGGCGGGAGGTGGCCATCTGCTTGAGCTCAACCGTGTTGCGCATCGGCGGCACATCGGCGATGAGCTCACGGGCGGCTTTGACGTGGAACTTCTGCTTGGTGGAGCGAGCGCGGGCGCCGCGGGACAGCCATGCAAGCTCCTTGCGTGCCAGATTGCGGCGTTTCGTCTCGCGCACGTCGGCCTGACGATCGCGCTCGACGCGCTGCAGCATGTATGCCGAATATCCGCCTTCGAACGGCTCAATCACGCCGTCGTGAACCTCCCACATGGATTCGCACACTTCGTCCAAGAACCAACGGTCGTGGGTGACGAGCAGCAATACGCCCTGACCTTTGGACCAACGGTTCTTCAGGTGCTCGGCCAACCAGTGGATGGTGACCACATCAAGATGGTTAGTGGGCTCGTCGAGCGCGAGAATATCCCAGTCCTTAAGCAGCAGTCGAGCCAGATCGGCGCGGCGACGTTGGCCGCCGGACAAGGATCCGACCTTGGCGTCCAGGCTCATGCCGCCGAGCAGGGCTTCCACGATCTCGCGCGAGATGTTGTCGGACGCCCATTCGTAGTCCGCGCGGCCTTCCAATGCGGCTTCGCGGATGGTGGCGTTGTCGTCAAGTGGATCTCGTTGGTCGAGCATGCCGAAGGTGAGTCCACCGCGCTTCGTCACGCGGCCGGAGTCCGGCTCCTGGGTGCCGCGGAACAGGTGAAGCAACGTGGATTTGCCGTCGCCGTTCTTACCGACAATGCCGATACGGTCGCCCTCGAATACACCTTGGGTCACATCGGTGAAGATGGTTTTGGTGGCGAAGGCGAGCGAAACGTGTTCCAATCCAATGTCATAAGTCGGCATGACTCACCAATGTAGCGCCATGCTTGCCCAGTGATGAGGTCTCCACCACGATGTCGACCACCCACCACACGGTGAAATCCCCACGACGATGTTAGCGAAGATTTGCTTTTCGCGGAATACCGCCATTTTGAGTCACCACGTGGTGGGGAATTCACTACGCGGTGAGAGTTTCACTACGCGGTGTGAGAAGATAATTGTCGCACAACGAGATGCGGCGATCACATTGTCATCCGCCTACTTGCTCAGCGTCTGGGAGTAGGAGTTGCAGCGGGCGGCGAAGCCGGAGAACACCTGCTCGGCGAGCGGCTGCAGCATTTGATCGTACTGGGCGAATTGCTCGCGCAACTGGGATTTGGAACCACCGGCGGCCTTGAGATCCTTGACCATGCTCGGCTCATCAAGCCATTCATCCAGCAGGGATCCGCACACTTCGAGATGGAACTGCATGCCCAATGCGGAACCCAGACGGAACGCCTGCACCTTGGTGGCGGAGGAGCGCGCCAGCAGCTGGGCGCCCTCAGGTAGACCGACTACATCGTTATGCCAATGCAGCACGTTCAGCTGCTTATCCCACATGGAGAAGAAGTCGTGCCTATCCACGCGCTTGATGGGCCCAAAGCCAATCTCCGGCGCATCGCCCTTACGCAGCTGGCCACCGAGTGCAGTGGCGATAATCTGGTGGCCCAAGCACACGCCAAGTACCGGCTTGCCTACGGCCACGGCCGCTTTGGCCAGCTTGCCCTCGGCCTTTAATCCCGGATACTTGTCATAGTCGAGCGCGCCCATCGGCCCGCCCATAATCACCACACCGGCAAGGTCACCGAAGTCGGGAAGATCGGGCTTCTTCGTGTTGGCAATATTCATAATCACCGTATCGAGCCCGATATCTTCGAGGGTCGACAGAATACGCCCGGGGCGCTCCCACGGGACATGTTGCAAAATCAGCACTTGTGGTGTGGACATGGCTCCTATTGTGACACGAGCATTCCCCGTTTGCGTTAACACCGCCATTTTCGAATGGTTCGCCGCCGTTTGATGCCCCGTTCCGCACTTGAATCGTTGCCAGCGACAAGCCATGTCGTCGATCGGCACCGAACCCATGAACAGCCGCCTCGCAAAAATGCACCAATAGGCCACGTCTCATGTCTGGCTCAAACCCTACGCTTAGGGGCTATGGGAAACAGCCAAGAACCGCAGGATTTCAACACTTCCGTTATGCCGTCGAGCCTGACGCCGGTGCATGTAGCCAAGGCCGCCGACGGCCTGAATCTGTATGACACCGCATCGCATCAGGTCAGTCATTTCGTGCCGCTCAAGCCGGGCGAGGTCGGCATCTACGTGTGTGGCGCCACCGTGCAGTCTTCCCCGCATATCGGCCATATCCGTGCCGCCGTAGCGTTCGACATCGTGCGCCGCTGGTTCTTGAAGCTCGGATACAAGGTCACGTTCGTGCGCAATGTAACCGACATCGACGACAAGATTCTCGACAAGGCCGCAGCCGCCGGTCAGCGCTGGTGGGCCCGCGCCTACTACTATGAGCGCGAATTCACCGAGGCGTACAACACGCTTGGCGTGCTGCCGCCCACCGTGGAGCCCCGCGCCACCGGCCATATGTCGGACATGATCGATCTGATTCAGCGCATTCTCGACAACGGCCATGGCTATATGGTCACGGATGCGGATGGCAAGCCCACCGGCAACGTGTACTTCGACGTGGCCTCCTGGCCGCATTACGGCGAGCTGACCCACCAGAAGCAGACCGCCGAGGTCGATGAAGCAGCTGCCATGGCCGACCGCATGGGCCCGTCCGTGGATGCCACCGGCGACGACAAATACAATCCCGTCGACCCTGCCGACGCCTCCCCCGACAAGCATGATCCGCGCGACTTTGCACTGTGGAAAGCTCCGAAGGATACCGACCCCGAGGACGCTCGCTGGTCAACCCCGTTCGGCGTGGGACGTCCGGGCTGGCATATCGAATGCTCTGCCATGTCCCATCGTTATCTGGGCGACGGATTCGACATTCACGGCGGCGGCTTGGACCTGCGCTTCCCGCACCATGAGAACGAGATGGCCCAGACCCGTGCGGCTGGCTACCCGTCCGCCGCACGCTGGATGCACTCGGCTTGGGTGACCGCCAAGGGCGAGAAGATGTCGAAGTCTCTCGGCACTGGCCTGTCCGTGCCGTCTGTGCTGGCTGAGAACTCCGCTTGGGTGGTGCGTTACGCGCTGGGTTCCGTGCAATATCGTTCGATGCTCGAATGGTCCGGTCAGGCACTGGTCGAGGCTCAGGCCGCATACGACCGCGTCTCGAACTTCATCGAGCGCGCCGGAGTGGCATTGGGTGGTCAGCCGTCCCGCGAAGAGGTCACCGGCATATCCGCCGATGCCCTGCCCACCGATTTCGTGGCCGCGATGAACGACGATGTCAACGTCTCCGGTGCGACCGCCGCGATTTTCACCGCCATTCGTTCCGGCAATACGCTGCTCTCGCAGCTTGCCGATCGCGCCGATTCCGAGGACACGCAGGCCGAGGTGCGTGAGACGCTACTCGCCGTGCGCGCCATGCTCGACACGTTGGGACTGGATCCGCTGGCCGAACCGTGGGTCTCTGCCGGAGCTGCCGGTGGTGCCAGCGATGGCACGACCGAGACCCCCGAGCACGCCGCATTGGAAGCGCTTATTACCGAACAGCTCAATGCCCGTGCCGAAGCCCGCAAGGCTAGGGACTTTGCCAAGGCCGATCAGATTCGCGATACGCTGGCCGAGGCTGGCATCACCATCGAAGACGGCCTGCAAGGCTCGACCTGGAGCCTGAAGTAGCCACTTAGCGACATCGAACAACGATATTCCCGTTTCGAGGGGCTGATTTGTCCGATTCCGGAGGTCTACTTCCGTTTCAAGGGGCTGACGCTCAAGTAGAGGCACACTACAAATGGCTTAACGATGGTGTCGTTAGGCCATTTGTACTTTCAGTTTGAAGTTTAGGCAGCCCCTTGAAACGGAAGTAGACCTCCGGGAAAGACGAAATCAGCCCCTCGAAATGGCGAAAGCCCCATCAAACCAGCCAATCAGTCGAAAACGAAGTCTACGTCCACGAGGTGCAGGCGCTTGGTGAGTTCCTTTTCCAGCGAGCGCTTGCGTTCGATGAGATCAGACACATCGATGGTCTCGCCAGTGCCGGCCAAATACACATCCACCGTGTAGTTCATGCCGGTTTTGAAAATCAGCGTCTGCTCATACTCGGTATTGGCAGGCAGGTGCCGCTGCGCCTCGGCTTCCACGTAGGCATTGGTCTCGTCGTCGTCATGCACGCCACCGACCAATTCCACGAACGCCTCCTTCAGCACGCTGAACGGTTCGCGGATGGTCAACACCACCAACGCCACGGTGATGAAGAAATCGCCGGTGTAATGCAGGAAGTCAAGCGGTCCGCCAGCCGGCAGCAGCATCAGGAATACGGCGACCACACCAATGCCGAAAGACATCGAGCCGTCGACCAGCGTGCTTTTGCATTCGGCGGTGAGCATGGTGCTGGAGTTGCCGATGGCACGGTTCGAGCGCCGATAGTACATGTACAGGCTGAAGCAGACGATTACAGTCAGGATCTCGTAAATGACCACCGGGCCGGTTTCGATGCGTTCGCCGGACCCGAACACGAAGTAGTCATAAGCCACTCGGCACACGTCGATCAGCGAATACACCAACAACGACATGGTGAAGATGGCCTTGCAGATCGCGTAGATAGGCTCCAACGCGAACAGGCCATTGGGGAAGCGCTCAGTGGTACGCACCGTGCGCGTCGAAAGGTACACCGCCACCAGTCCGGAAAGGACGGAGATTGCGGTGAAGGAGAAATCAAGGAACATGGCCTTAAGGCCAGTCATGAAGAACACAGCCATTCCGGCGAGCACCTGAAGAACGTTGACGACTATGCCAACGATCAGAGCTTTGCGTTCAAGGAGTTTTTGGGTGGGCATCGGTGGGCCTTCCTTATTGCACGGCATGTCTGCGTTGGCCCGCAACGGGTCTGGTTGTTGACCTAAGTTCGCGAGGGCGCACGGCAGTCTGCGTATAAGCGGTGTCCAGGGATTTTCAAAACAGCGTAAGCATTCCAAAAAACACAGGATTCTTTACATTTTCTATGGTAACGGAAGCACTCGATTGGCTTCGCCACGAGCGGATGATAGGACACTCGCCGGCTAGATGTCTGGTGACGATTCCGCCAACGCCGGCAACCGAACGGCACCATCGCAACACAACGCCAATATGGGCGGCAGAATCGTTGCCTGGCAAATAGAATTTCCCGCGTGGCGGCTAGACTGTTGCCCATTATGGCAGCATTTAGTTCTTTGACAGATAGGCTCTCGAATGCGTTCAAGCATCTGAAGAGCAAGGGCAAGCTTTCCGAAGCGGATATCGACGGCACGATCCGCGAAATCCGCCGCGCGCTGCTCGACGCCGACGTGGCGCTCGACGTGGTGCGTTCCTTCACTGGCAAGGTGCGCGAGCGCGCACTGGGCACCGAGGTCTCCGACGCGCTCAACCCCGCCCAGCAGGTGGTGAAGATCGTCAATGAGGAGCTCACCGACGTGCTCGGTCAGGGCGTGGACCGCCCGCTGAACTTCGCCAAGAACCCGCCGACGATCATCATGCTCGCAGGTCTTCAGGGTGCCGGTAAAACCACGCTGGCCGGCAAGCTTGGCTACTGGCTCAAGGACTCCGGCCACACACCGCTGCTGGTGGCGGCCGATTTGCAGCGTCCGAACGCAGTGACCCAGTTGCAGGTGGTCGGCGAACGTGCCGGCGTATCCGTCTACGCCCCCGAGAAGGGCGTGCAGTCCGACGGCGGCGAGGCTGTGGCCGCTCCGGGCCAGACTTCTGGCGATCCGGTGAAGGTGGCACGCGATTCCATCAAACTCGCCAAGCAGAAGCTTTATGACACGGTGATCATCGATACCGCCGGTCGCTTGGGCGTGGACGAGGAGCTGATGAAGCAGGCACGCGATATCCGTGACGCCGTGCAGCCCAATGAAATCCTGTTCGTCATCGACGCGATGATCGGTCAGGACGCGGTCAAGACCGCCAAGGCATTCGATGAAGGCGTGGACTTCACCGGCGTGGTGCTCTCCAAGCTCGATGGCGACGCCCGTGGTGGTGCCGCGCTGTCCGTGGCGTCCGTGACCGGCAAGCCGATCCTGTTCGCTTCCACTGGCGAGGGTCTGAAGGACTTCGAGGTCTTCCACCCGGATCGTATGGCATCGCGCATCCTCGACATGGGCGACATCATGACGCTCATCGAGCAGGCTCAGAAGCAGTTCGACGAGGAGGAGGCCCGCAAGGCCGCCGAGAAGATTTCCGAGGGTTCCTTTGGCCTGGATGATTTCCTCGATCAGCTGCAGCAGGTGCGCAAGCTCGGTTCGATGAAGTCGCTGCTCGGCATGATTCCGGGCATGGCCCAGCACCGCAAGGAGCTTGAGCAGTTCGATGAGAAGGAGATCGACCGCACCGAGGCGATTATTCGCTCGATGACCCCGGCAGAGCGCCGCGATCCGTCGATTATCAACGGTTCTCGCCGCGCCCGTATCGCCTATGGTTCGGGTGTGACCGTCTCGCAGGTCAACGCTCTGCTGCAGCGCTTTGAGCAGGCCGCAAAGATGATGAAGCGCATGTCCAACCGCGGCGGCATGGGTGGCGGCATGCCCGGCTTCGGCGGCCCTGCGATGGGCGGCGGTAAGAAGAAGGGCAAGAACAAGAAGAAGGGTGGCAAGTCCGGCAACCCGATGAAGCGCGAGGCTGAGGAGAAGGCATTGCGCGACAAGCTGGCCGGCAAGAAGTCCTCCAGTTCCACCGGCGGCTCCGCGTTCGCCAAGAAACCGCAGAATCCGGCCTTGCCCGCAGGCCTTGAAGAGATGATGGGCAATGTCGACGGCGGCACTGAGCTGCCGCCGAACCTCGGTGGCGGTTTGGGCGGCTTGTTCGGTCGCTGATTGTCGAGGGGCTCCCGCCAGCGGGAGCATATTTTTCGACATATTCGGAAAGGAACTCCAATGACGACAATCCTTGGCACTGTGGCGATCATCGCACTGCTGTGGACGGCGTTGAGCGCACTGCCGGCCGGTCTTGAAGCCCGCATGCCGTTGCCATACATGATTGCGCTCACGCCATTGTTGTGGGTTCCTTTGGTGGTTTTGGCCGCATTCGCCGCGTGGCAGCGCGAATGGAGCGTTATGTCGCTGCTTATCGTGGCCGCACTGTTCGCCAGCTCGCACCGGCTTAACTATTGGGGTACGTCAATCGACCCCGCCGGCAAGCGTAAGGAATCCCACCGTGAAACACCGCGTGAAACATCTGCGAATACGCAGAATATGAACAATTCCAGCAACGCCGACGCCACCGTCACGGTATCGTCCAACACTATCGACGCAAATCGTGAAACATCCCGTGAAACATCTGTAAACACCCATAATATAAGCGACCCCAACGCCGGACCCTCTGCTACTGCATCATCTTCCGGTACTGCCAGCACAAGCCGTGAAGCACTAGACGCAGCCAGTAATCCATCTTCCACGGCCTCGGAATCCACCCGCACCACGCTCCCCACTCAGTTCACCGTCATGACCCTGAACTGCCGTTACGGTCGCGCGGACGCCAATGACATCATCGCCAATATTCGCAAACGCGGCATCAGCGTGCTCGCATTGCAGGAGGTCACCGACGAGTTCATCGCACGCCTCACCGAGGCAGGTCTCAACGAGCTGCTCCCCTATCATCAATTCGGCGAAGCCAAGGACACTGACAACGGTGGCTTCAACGTGCTCTACTCCGCATACGAGCCGGGCGCATCCGTGCCCAACGTGGTCAGCATCCCCGCTGCCGACGTGCCGGCCATCACACTGCGCATCGCAGATCAAGCCAAGATGCCGCCCGCCAGCACCTCCACCAATGGCATCACTATCCGTATCGCTGCCAACCCAAGCACCACAACCCAAGCGCACCCCGACCGAACCATCACTTTCTGCTCGGCTCATCCGAAATCCCCTATGCGCGGTTGTGCCGACTGGTCGGCCGGAATCCTAGGATTACGAGAGATCACCAAAGCTCGGTCCATCGCCCATCACAACATCGCTGTTGTGATGGGCGACCTCAACTCAAGCACCGACCACCCCAGTTTCCGTGCCCTGCTCAAGTCTGGCTTCAAGGACGCGAGCCTGACCCAGGCGGCCGGCCCCAACCTTACGTTCCCCCGCTGGCTCAAGTGGCCACGCATCGAGCTGGATCACGTGCTGTTTACCCCCGGAGTGCGGCCATCACAGGTCAAGTCGGTCGAAATCAAGGACACCGATCATCTGGCACTTGTCGCCACGCTGGCGCTTCGTTAGCTGCCTGCCATACATCGCATCCCCGCGATCCGCTGCCACGGCAAACCGCACACGACACTCACCACGTCAGTCCTGCCCTGCGCGCTATAATAGGCCAGTTATTCGCGCGCGCGTGGCGCCCTCTACACCCCGGGCCGCGAGGACACGTGGATTCCGGTGGGCCATGCCCCACATGGTAGCCGCGAAACCACAAACCTAGTTATTACAAGGAGAGCCATTTTGGCAACCAAGATTCGTCTGAAGCGACAGGGCAAGAAGTTCTACGCCTTCTACCGCGTGGTGGTCGTCGATTCTCGCAAGAAGCGTGACGGCAAGGTCATCGAGGAGATCGGTACCTACAACCCCAACACCCAGCCCTCGACCATCCAGATCAAGTCTGACCGCGCCCAGTACTGGCTTGGCGTCGGCGCTCAGCCGTCCGAGCCCGTATTCAAGCTGCTCAACATCACTGGTGACTGGCAGAAGTTCAAGGGCCTTGACGGTGCTGAAGGCACCCTGAAGACCGTTGAAGCCGGCCCGGATGCCGAGGCCCGCATTGCGGCCGTCGAGAACCAGGCTCAGAAGCTGAAGGCCGCCAAGTCCGAGGCTGACGCCAAGGCTAAGGCTGAGGCCGAAGCTGCTGCCGCCGCCGAGGAGACCCCGGCTGAGGAAGCTCCGGCTGAGGCTGCTGAGGAAGCTCCGGCCGAGGCCTGAGCTGAAACGAAAGGCTAGCAATCATGCTTGCACAGGCTGTGGAACACCTCATCAAGAACATCGTTGATTTTCCCGACGATGTGTCCGTCAAGTCCCATGAGAATGCGCGCGGCGAACTGCTTCGCGTGCGCGTGAACCCGGAGGACATCGGCCGCGTGATCGGCCGCAGCGGCCGCACCGCCAATGCGATTCGCACCGTGGTGCAGGCATTGTCCGACCACAAGGTTCGCGTCGACATCATGGACGTCCGTCGATAACCGATAAGGATTGATTCACAGCATGGCAGAGCAAGGCATGCACGACGACCCTCAGCAGCTCGAGTTGCTGAGGGTCGCTCGTATTGGCCGCGCGCAGGGGCTCAAGGGCGAAGTCACCGTGCGCTTGTACACCGACGATCCCGAATGGCGCTTCGAGCCGGATTCCGTGCTCTACAGCCAGGATGGCGAAACCGAGTATATCGTTGAGAATTCGCGCACATTCAAAGATCGATGGATTCTCAAACTTGAGGGCACGGATGATCGTACCGCCGCCGAGGCACTGAACGGCGTCGAGCTGTATGGTGAGGCCGACGATGCGGAAGAGATGCTCGAGGCGGACGAATGGTATCCCAAGGATCTCATCGGCCTCGAGGCTCGTCTGTCCGAGGGCAATGGCTTAGGGCTGCCCGCTGGTCAAGTGGTAGGCAAGGTGGTCGACGTGGTCGACTCCCCCGCCCAGTCGCTGCTGAAGATTCGTCTGGTCGAGCCGGTGGTGACCGGTCAGAATTCCAAGGGTGAGGACGTCATCGAGAAAACCGCGCTGGTTCCGTTCGTGGAAGCGCTGGTGCCCGAAATCGATTTGGACGAGCAGTATCTGACGCTTGACCCGCCCGGCGGTTTAATTCCTGGACTGTAACTCTTATCTACCACCAAATGTTGAGGGGCCTTCTGATGAATCGATCAGAAGGCCCCTCAGTTATGTATCAGTCCGTCACCCGCGTGCCACGGCGGTGACACGTTGCATGAAGCGGTCAAGGAATGCCGGCACGTTGACCCCGAGCGCCACTTGCGTGTGCTTGTCCGGGTCTTGCACTCGAGAACGGTCACCAATGGTGCGGCCACGGAACGGGCCCTCCAAATCGACCTGTAGGTTGAAGCCGAACGTGGTGACCAATGATGGATCAAGCGCGGCAGCCACAGCGAGCGGGTCATGCAGTCCGCAGCCGTGGATTTCCGGCTGGTTCTTTACGTAGAAATCGATGTAGTAATCGGTCATGGTGACAAGGAAGTCACCGGCCGGCGTTCCCAGAGCGGCCCATTCATGAGCTTTCTCGCGGGTGAGCGCGGTCTGATGAGTCACGTCGAGACCAACCATCGTGGTGCGGGCACCGCACTTGAACAGGTAATCAGCGGCCTCGGGGTCCTGGGAGATGTTCGCTTCGGCAGCGGGACTTACATTGCCCGGCAGCGTCAGCGAACCGCCCATCAACGTAACGTTGATGCCGGAATCCTTCAGATCCGGGGCATTACGGAACACGGTGGCCATGGTGGTCATTGCGCCGGTGGGCACGATGGTCAGATCCGGACCGCATTCGCGTGCGGCGGCGATGATGAAATCTACTGCGGAGCCCGGCGCCTCGGGCTGCCTGGGAGAATCCGGCAGCACTGCGCCACCAATGCCGTTGGCGTGATGAACCGCAACCGAACCGGGGCTGGGTGCCCATGGAGTATCGGTCTGCCATCCGTCCTCACCGCCCTCCTGCCAACGACGGTATGCTTCGGCACGTTCATCCGGCGTGGTGCCGCGCATCAATGGCAACTTCGCGGGTGCGATGGGATGGTCGATGCCGGGATACACCGGTATGTCATCGCGTCCAAATGCGTGGAGCACCGCAAGCGCATTGCGCGCGGCCAGAGGCACGGCGACGTTGCCGTATGTGGCAGTGATGCCGATGAGATCGATTTCGTCGGCACTGCCCAGTGCATAGGCGATGGCGAGCGCGTCATCAATGCCGGTGTCAAGGTCGAGGATAAGTTTCTTGCGCATACTACTCCTTCGCAATGAATCGCTCTTCCGAAATTGCTGTTGTCGACACTCTTGCGTCAAAAATTCAGGAGATAAAAGGTAATCTCCTAAAATCCTGACGCTACGATCTTCTCAGTGTCAGATTTTTAGGAAAGTAAGGGTGTTTTCCTAAAATCCTGACGCTCAGGCACCGTCAGCGTCAGGATTTTAGGAGAATGGGGATGATTTCCTGAATTTATGACGCTACTAATGAGTCAGTGGCCCAAATTCTCAAGGAAACCGGAACACTCAGCCGAGCTTGGCGAGCTCTTCGGGGGTGAGCTCGAGCTGGTCAGCCTTGAGGGAGTCGAGGATGGTCTCGGGGTGGTGGGCGCCGGGAATCACGAACATGTGATCGCCCTTGGCAAGCTCCCACGCCAGCACGACCTGCTGGTAGCTCACGCCGTGGGCCGCGGCGACTTCGCGGAACGGGTCGAACTTGGTCTCGTCATAGGGGTGACGGTAGCCGCCGAGCGGACTCCAGCACACGAATGCCAGACCGACCTTGGCGCAGTAGTCAAGTGTGTCCTGAGTGTCCAGGTGAATCGGCGAGTACTGGTTCTGCACTGCCACGAGCTTGTCGCCAAGAATGCCACGTGCGATGTCGATCTGCTCGATGGAAGCGTTGGAGATACCAGCTTCGCGGGCCACGCCCTCGTCCACCAGCTGCTTGATGGCCTCAACGGACTCGCTGTACGGCACCTTCGGATCCGGACGGTGGAAGTACAGCAGGTCGATGGTGTCGACACCGAGCGCCAGTGCGCTCTCCTTGCCACGGCGAATCAGATTCTCCGGACGGCCATCCACATCCCACGTGGGGCGGTCGTCGGTGAAGTTGCGGAAGTGACCCACCTTGGTGGCCACCAACACCTCATCCTTCGGACCCTTCCACGTTTCAAGGGCCTCGCGCACCAGCTTCTCGCCGGTCTGCTCCTCACCACCGGAGCAGTAATAGGCCCATGCGGTGTCGATATGGCGGCATCCGGCATCCAGCGAAGCGTGCAGGGTTTCGATGCCGACCTCGTGGCCGCGGTTGTTTTCGATGGTCAGCGGCATTTCGCCGTGACCGATGGCGGTGGTGGAGAACGGTCCGAGCTGACGGAACAATGTCATGGCAATTCCCTTCATTGGTGGGTGGCTGCAGCGAGTGCAGCGAGCTGTCTATCCATATCCCAGCGTAGGCATTCCGCTGGATTTCACTCCACAAGGCTTAAGTGAAGACGAGGGGCCGGAACCCGTCAAAGGTTCCGGCTGTTCCGCTGACGAATCAGCGGCCTCGCCTGAGACTCAGACCAAGCAGTACCAGTGTGGCGATGATAATGGCCGTCGACCATCCCTGTCCAACTTGGTTGGCCAAGGCGATCAACAGGCCCGTCATCAGGCCTTCCCGGTATTGCCGGTCAGATCTCGGACGGTTGTCACGGTCGTTTCCTCCCATGAGAACTTCCTTATTGAGTTATAGGTAGCCATTACACCGGCTGGCGCAATGACACCGCACCAAGGCACCATGTCAATAGCCCCTTGATGTGGTCCACTCAGTGTACGGGGAAGGTTCGATGGATACTGGTATGATGTTTGCTAGCAGAAAGGTCGCGTCAACTTCGGGGCAATCTTCTAGGCGGCGCCACAGACTTTCGCCCCGTTGGACCTGACTGCCGAGGTTTTCCTTAACCTCAGTTATAGGTGAGAAGCCCGATGTCCTACGACACCGGGCTTTTTAATTGCTTAAGTACTCCCCCATTACCGTCCGCCGAACGAGCATCCGCCGGAGCCACCGCCTGAGAAGCTGCCGCTGGATCCGTCGATGGATGCCGATGCTGGGGCTGCGCCTCGGATCGTGGCGCTGATTTCGTTGAATCCGGAGCCTAGTTGCGCGCCGAAATCGAGGATGCCGCCGAAGCCGGCACCCAAGTGGTCGGAGTCTGCCGGGCCAAGACCGAAACCAAGGCCAGTGCCATCGCCGGTGCTCGCACGCGACGAGCCATCATGGGTATCGCCGATCGAGGCGTACCGGAAGTTCCAATACACCAATGAATCTGTGGCATTATCGTCCAACCAGTCAGGGTTCTGAATCTGCGGATATGCTTTGGCAAGTTCCCGCAGCGTTCGTTTGGACATGCCCATCGCCGTGGCATAGACAAGATACTGGTCCCAGAGCGCCAAATCCGCAGCCCCGCTCCCACTCAGCATCTGACTCACCGCCCGCAAAGCCAACGGCCGCGTCTTGGCCGCAAGCCCAGTCAGCTCGACGCCCCCCATACAGGCTCGCCGGCCCGGGATATATGGCGATTGCGCCCTTGGCTGCCAGCGAAAGCAGGGTGGCGGCGGTCTGGCGATGATCGTAGCCATGTTTTGGTGCCAGTCCCATAATCGAGACAATACGCGCCACGTTCACCGGCCCGATCTGCGGAATGTCGTGAACGTACATGACATCCCGGCTTCTGACCGCAAGGCGCACACGCACGAATCCGAAGATCGCCATAATCAGTGCGATTAGGCTGATTCCCAAACCTATACCAAGCGTGATGGCCCACTTCTTTACTGTGTTACGTTGCTCGCGCGCGCCTGTGCTTCCTTATCTTTTTCGGACTGCTTGAGCTCGGCTAGACTGTCATAATCCCGCTTGCGAATCCAGTCGCCTGCCGGCGTATATTGTTGGCCGGCCTTGCCTCCGGAGGTGTCGTGCATTACAGACGAATCGAAGGCGGCGACCAGATCAAGGTAGCGGCCCACGCGCACGTTGTTCGCCGCGAACTTCAGCTCGCCGTTTTCACCTCGTTCGGTGGTTGAAACGCCCGAATAGTGCAGCCAAGCCCAGGAGTTGCTAGCCGTGATGCCGTTGGGGAATCGCACGGTGCCAGTCACTTTGCCGATGGGCGTTTCGTTGAGCTCGCTGACCGGCTCCCACTGGAACTTGGCCACATCGCTGTAGAGCGTGGTGGCGCCCACCAGGGTCATCGTCACCTCAAATTTCAGGCTTTTGGCTTTGGTGGTGGCCGGAATGTTCCAACCGATTTCCAGAAGCTGCATCTTTCGACCGGAAATACCCTGATCGTAATCCTGGTACTCATCCCAGGTCTGGTAGATCGGGATGCCATCCTTGCCGGGCTGGTAGACGTAGGCTTCAGTGCCGATCCGGTTCGTGGCCACCACATACCAGTGTTTGGCGTAGTGGCTGTTCCACGCTTCGTCACCATTCACATCGGCCGGCTGCAGCGGATCTCCCTTAAGCTGCGTGTACGTTTCGCCAGTGGTCGTATTGGTGACGGAGATGTCGATGATGTCCGAAAGATTGTATTCGTTGATTTCGTAGGTCTAATACAGCTGCTTCCACGGCTTGTTCTTGCCTCGACTGTCCAGCTTCATGTCGATGTGCTGGGTGACCTTGAGGTCGCCGTTGGGCTACACGGCCACCTCATAGTCGAGGCTGCGGTACGACAGTTTCGGGTGATCGGCGGTAAACCAATTGAAGATGAGCAGTGTCACGATGAGTATCGCCGTGATGGTCGCGGCGGCGATCAACGTGGCGATGATGGAGCGTATCGTGCGATGCCTCATCAGCGGCCTCCGAATGAACCGCCACCGGAGCCGCCGAATGAACCTCCGAAGCCGCTACCGCCGCCGGAACCGAAGCTACCGAAATCGCCACCGGAATCGGATGAAGGCGCTGCCGCCTGAATGGTCGAGCTGATGTCCGCGAACCCTGCGGACAGCTGCGAACCAAGGTCGGAGAACCCACCGGCGAACGATGTGCCACCGTATGCAGGAACCGGCCCTGTAGCACCGAGGTTACCTTGATCGTCCGTTGCGGAATCACCGTAGTAACGGCCGCCGTACCAGCCATATGGCCTGTAGTTCCAGTAGAACAACGTTCCTGCGGCATTGGCATCCAGCCATGCCGGGTCGTTGACCTGCGGGTAGGCCTTGGCCAGTTCCTTCATCACGCGCTCGGAGATGCCGAATGCAGCGGCGTACACCATATACCAATCCCACATGGCTATGTCGGCAGCGCCACGGTCGGCGAAGTTCGAGAAGTCCTGCATGTAGCGCTTCAGGCCCAGACACCGTCCCGCCATCTCATGACCCGGTTCGGTCAGTGCGGTTGACGTGCCGCCCAACAGACAGAACAGACCGACCAGCAGAAGCGGCAAACCGGTGATCATGCCGGCCACCATAAAACCAGTGGTCCCATTGACGATCAAGGCTCCGAGGCCAAGCACCACAGCGAGCACACCGGCAACAGCCCATTGGGAAGACGCCGTACTGGTCAATGGAGAGTATTCGGCCGCGCATGAATCCGTGAATTTATTGAGCTCCAGATAGCCGCTTGCCCAGTCCTTGCAGACGTTCTTCATCTGGTTCAGGTCGAATACCGGGCAGCCGACACGCTGAGAGATGGTAATCAGCAGAGCGAGCAGCGCTTCCTCGGATTGGCTCAGACCAAGTTGTTCGATATTGGACGCCGCATCAAGGCTGGCCGGCAGAATCACGATGGTGCTGGTGTTGCGTGTCGCGTTCATTTTGCCGGGATCTGCGGCAATCATCTGGCTCAGGCCTACTGGCGTGGCTTGGCTCATGTCGATGCCGCGGTACATATCCGCAGGACCAGGATAGATGGCGATGGCCTTTTTGACGGCCAGTGAAAGCATGGTGGCCGTCAGCTCACGGTCGGAGGAGGAGCCGGTAGCGCTTGCATCCACAAGCGTGATGAGTCTGGCCGCCGAAGCCGGGCTGATACCGGGCTGGTCACGCCAGTATTCGATGTCGCCGTGGTATTGCGCGCGACGGTTGCTTGCGATGGCGGCCCATACGCCCCATATGCACAGCGCCAAGCCGGTCACTATGGTGGCAATCCAGCCGATGAGCCGGATTCGAGCGGTGAGCCGTTGACGGTCAAGCCAACGTTGCTGCTGGTTGTATTCACTGGTTTTGAGGTCGTTGAGATGGTCACCGGGCTGGGTGCGGGCCATGGCTCCGGCTTTGCTGGAGTCAAAGGCCGCGACCACGTCCAGATAGTCGCCCGTACGGATGTTGTAGGCCGTGAACGTGTAGCTGCCGTCCGATTCCCGCTTGGTTTCGGAGGTGCGTTCGGTGTGCAACCATGCCCATGAGGTTTTGCCGGTGATGTCTTCAGGGAAGTGCATAGTGCCAGTGACCGTGCCAATGGGCACTTGGTTCTTTTTGCCGAACGGTTCCCATTGGAATGAGGCAACGTCCTGCCACTTGGTAGCCACATTGTGCATGGTGAAGCTCACTTCGAACTTCATGCTGTTGGCTTCGGTGGTTACCGGGATATTCCAGCCGATCTCCACGGTTTTGGCGCTCTTCGAGGACTCCCCGACCTGAATACCGTCCGTGCCTGGCGTGTAGGGCTGGGGATTGTCACTGCTCGCACTGACGTCGGCGATATACCAATGGTTGGCATAATCGCTGTTCCATGCCTCGTTGGAAGACACGGTACTGGGCAGTTTGGGCTCGGTCTGCTGTGCATAATCGATGCCATCAGTGACGTTGCGCACACTGATATCGGTAATATCAGTCAAGTTGCCGGGAGCCAGTGAATATTGCTGAAAGAGCTGCTTCCAAGGGCGATCTCCGTCATCATCAGAACGATCGCGAAGCTTGACATCGATACGCTGCGTGACCTTGAGATTGCCATCCGCAGTGGCGGTCACGTCATAGTCAAGCGTGCGATAGCTGAGATCCGCAGAATCGCCAGCTGACATTATGACCATCATCAATGCGGCAAAGCATGCCACCGCAAACGTAATCAGCGCACTGATAACACCAGCACGGATAAATCGCTTCCTCATACAGTCTTCCCCTAACGACCAGCAATAAGGCCCGCTTGGCTGTTGCCTAGCGGGCCTTCACATCATCAGAACTTGACTTGAGGGGCCTGGCGCGAGGCGTCATCCGCCTCGAAGTACTGGGCCTGCTCGAAGTGGAAGAGACCGGCGATAATGTTGGTCGGCACGGTTTCGATGGCGGTGTTGAGCTTCAGGACCACATCATTGTAGAACTGGCGCGCGTAGGCGATCTTGTTCTCAAGGTCCTTGAGCTGGGCTTGCAGATCCATGAAGTTCTGGTTGGCCTGCAGCTGTGGATATGCTTCAGCGGTGGCCTGCAGATTGACCAGTGCACGGGACAGCTGGTTTTCAGCGGCGGCACGCTGAGCGGTGGTGGCGTTCGGATCGTTGGCCGCAGCCACCACGCCGGCGCGGGCGGCGGTCACCTGAGTGAACACCTCGGATTCATGGGTGGCATAACCTTTGACGGTGTTCACCAGATTCGGGATCAGGTCGGCGCGCTGCTTGAGCTGCACGTCGATCTGCGCCCAGCCGTTCTTCACGCGGTTCTTGAGAGTAACGAGGTTGTTGTAGACACCGACCGCCCAAGCGATCAACGCAACGATAACGACGACAACGACGACAACGACAATGGTGATAATCAGACCTGCACTCATATATGCTCCTTTGCTGGGCCCTTCAGTGACCATTCTTCCACACATCGCGTGAAAACAGGAGATTTTTACGGCATTCGCCTGGACTACGTCCTTGGAGTGTGGCAGAAACGGCAGAAATCGCACGGAGCGACGAATACCCCGCGAAGTTTCTGCCGTTTCGAGGCGGTCAAACGGCAGAAACTTCGCGTGCCCCTCGTTGAGACGCGAACGTTCTGCCACAAAGAGGGCACACTGCTCTGGTAGCAACACTTTCGAACGGCCGGCGCGCCCAGAAAGCTCTCAGAAAAGCTCCAGATAAGTGAAATCTAAGTTGCCGGCAGCTATCAGGCTCGCTTCAGTGCGCAATCATCGTGACGCACAGTCCCGAGGTCGCCGCCCAGTCCGACGAGGTGTTCCAGTTGGCTCCGTTGCGAGAGCGCTAGCAATGGCACTGCATAGATGCCGACCGGTCGGGCTATGAATGTCATCAGCAAACGCCATCTCTTAGACGTCCACCATACGAACTTAGAATGACCGATAATTAAGCGTTTTGTGGGACAACAAGCCGATTCCAGCATTTCTCCCCTGTTGTCCCACTTATCCGTGGGACAACACGAACATCAAACGATATACACTCGCGTTGTCCCATCCCACAAATCAAAGAATCGTTGGAATAATGCCATTCTTATATTAAGGCCTTGATTCCGCAAACTACAATGCGTGGGACAACACCAGAAAAATGGCGGAATTCCTGCATTGTCCCATTCGGAGACACGATGCGAAAGTGGGCGCTTGGTATGCGAAGGGCCTCTGCACCGAATGAATCGGTACAGAGGCCCTTTATCTGGCTCCCCTCAGAGAGAGGAGCCAGATAAGAGATCAGTCCTCGAAGGGATCGAAGTCGCGGCGAACGCGGCGGCGCGGGCGCTCGGAGCGCTCTTCACGGTCGGCACGGTAGTCGTCGTAGTTGTCGTCGGTGGCGTAACGCGGGTTACGGTCGGAGCCGCGGCCACGGCCGCCACGAGAACCACGGCGGTCATCACGATCGCCACGGTCATCGGAACGACGGCGACGCGGACGATCCTCGTAGTCATCCTCGAAATCGTCGGAACGACGGCGACGCGGACGATCATCATCGCGGGAATCGCGGTCGTCACGGTCGAAGTCGCGGTCATCGGAACGACGGCGACGCGGACGATCCTCGTAGTCATCCTCGAAATCGTCGGAGCGACGGCGACGCGGACGGTCGTCGCGATCGTCGAAGTCGCGATCGTCACGGTCGGAGCGACGGCCACGGCCACCGCCACGGCGATCATCACGGCCACGGCTACCACGGCGATCATCACGATCGCCACGGCCACCACGGGAACCAGCGTTGTTCTCCTGATCCTCGAAACCGGGGATAGCCAGGGAAATCTTGCCGCGATCGTCAACGCCCTGCACGACGACCTCAACGGTGTCGCCTTCCTTCAGCACGTCCTCAACGGCGTCGATACGCTCGCCGTTGGCCAGGTTGCGAATCTGGGAGATGTGCAGCAGACCGTCGGTGCCAGGAGTGAGGTTCACGAAAGCACCGAAGCTCGTGGTCTTGACGACCTTGCCGTTGTAGGTCTCGCCGGCCTCAGGCACGTGCGGGTTGGCGATGGAGTCGATGATGGACTTGGCCTTCTCGGCAGCCTCGCCACCTTCGGAGGAGATGAAGACGGTACCGTCATCCTCGATAGCGATCTCAGCACCGGTGTCTTCCTGAATCTGGTTGATCATCTTGCCCTTCGGGCCGATGACCTCACCGATCTTCTCGACCGGAACGGTGGTGGTGATGATGCGCGGAGCATACTCGCTCATCTCAGCCGGGCCGTCGATGCACTCGTTAATGACCTCGAGAATCGTGGCGCGAGCTTCCTTGGCCTGCTGCAGAGCGGCGGCCAGGATATCGGCGGGGATGCCGTCGAGCTTGGTGTCGAGCTGCAGGGCAGTGATGAACTCGGAAGTACCGGCCACCTTGAAGTCCATGTCGCCGAAAGCATCCTCGGCACCCAGGATATCGGTGAGGGTCTTGAAGATGTGCTTGCCATCAACATCGCCGGACACGAGACCCATGGCGATGCCGGCAACCGGAGCCTTCAACGGCACACCGGCAGCGAGCAGGGACAGCGTGGAGGCGCACACGGAACCCATGGAAGTGGAACCGTTGGAACCGATGGCCTCGGAGACCTGGCGGATGGCGTAGGGGAACTCTTCGCGGCTCGGCAGCACCGGCACGAGAGCCTTCTCGGCGAGGGCACCATGGCCGATTTCGCGGCGCTTCGGGGAGCCGACGCGACCGGTCTCACCAGTGGAGTACGGCGGCATCTCGTAGTTGTGCATGTAGCGCTTGGACTGCGGACCGGACAGAGCGTCGATCTGCTGCTCCATCTTCAGCATGTTCAGGGTGGTGACGCCCAGAATCTGGGTCTCGCCACGCTGGAACAGGGCGGAACCGTGCACGCGAGGCACAATGTCCACCTCGGCGGACAGGGTGCGGATGTCGCGCAGGCCACGGCCGTCGATGCGGTAGTCCTCGGTCAGGATGCGGCGACGCACGATCTGGCGCTGCAGCTCCTTGAAGGCGTTACCGAGTTCCTTGTCCTTCTCGGCATCGTCCATATCGGTGAACTCGTCCGCGAGCACCTCGCGCACGTGCTCCTTGATCTCGTGGATGCGGTCCTGGCGCGGCAGCTTCTCGGCGATGGAGAGGGCCTCGTCCAGATCCTTGTGAGCGATCTCGTCGATGCGGGCGTACAGCTCGTTGGTGTACTCCGGGAAGAGCTGGAATTCCTTGGTCTCCTTGGCGGCGATCTTCTTGAGCTCGTCCTGAGCCTCGCAAATCACCTTGATGAACGGCTTGGCGGCCTCAAGACCGGCGGCCACGACTTCCTCATCAGGCTTGGTCTGGCCCTCGTCGTAGATGAGGTGCCAGGCGTTCTTGCCGGCGCCGGCCTCGATCATGGCGATGGCGACGTCACCGTTCTCGACAACGCGGCCGGCGACCACAATCTCGAACACGGCGCGCTCACGCTCGCTCCAGCGCGGGAAGGCGACCCACTGGCCGTCGATCAGGGCCAGACGCACACCGGAGACCGGGCCTTCGAACGGCAGACCGGAAATCATGGTGGAGGCGGAGGCGGCGTTCAGAGCGATGACGTCGTAGGCGTCATCAGGGTTCACGGCGAGCACGGTCTCGACGACCTGCACCTCGTTGCGCAGCGTGTGCGGAAACAGCGGGCGCAGCGGACGGTCGATGATGCGGCAGGCGAGGATGGCCTCGGAGCTCGGACGGCCTTCACGGCGGAAGAACGAGCCCGGGATCTTGCCGGCGGCGTACATCTTCTCTTCAACGTCGACGGTCAGCGGGAAGAAGTCGTAGTTCTCCTTCGGGCTGGAGCCGGCGGTGGTGGTGGACAGAATCATGGAATCGTCATCGAGGTAGGCGGCCACAGCACCATCAGCCTGCTGTGCCAGGCGGCCGGTCTCGAAGCGCAGCGTGCGCTTGCCAAACGTTCCATTGTCGATTACGGCCTCAACGGCCTTGATTTCGGGACCCTCCATTAGGGTTCCTCCTTCTTTAATTTTCTTATTCCTACAAACTGTGCCGCGGTCTACCGCACCGCGACTGTCCTCTTCAGCGGACGTCACATACCTTGTTTCGGCTGGCCCCTTGACCGCCGTTCCTCGTGTCAACCCCTTCATTCGGGTTCTCTTATTGGCCGCACCTTACCGTGGTGTCTTCGGCCTATCCTCTAACCCTCTTGCCGTTGTTGCCGTTGGCTGGCGTATGTAAAACGCCCGAGCACCAATCCTAGGTACTCGGGCGGAAGTCTTCAATTATCGACGCAGACCCAGACGCTCGATGAGAGAGCGGTAACGGTTGATGTCAACGCGCTTGAGGTAATCAAGCAGACGGCGACGATCACCGATCATCAGCTGCATACCACGACGGGAGTGGTGGTCGTGCTTGTGCTCCTTGAGGTGGTCGGTCAGGTCGGCGATACGCTTGGACAGCAGAGCAACCTGAACCTCGGGGGAACCGGTGTCACCTTCGTGCGTCGCGTACTCGTTGATAATCTGGGTCTTCTCTTCAGCCGTCAGTGCCACGGCATCCTCCTTAATCGTGTCGTTGCGCGGTGTTCCGGGCGGTGCGCTCGAAACGCTCTCTATCCGCGGGCGAAATCACGCCAAATGAAAACTATACGGCAATGCACAGACAGCCGACCAGCCGATTGGTCACACCGCGGTAAGCAGTCCGCCAAACAGCACCACGAACAGCGCGACACCTTCGATAACAAAGTACAGAATAAAGCTGGCCCAGCTTTTGGTCAGCACGTTCAGCGGCGAGGTCTTCTTAATGACCACCAGCAAACCCACGAATATCACGGCGTACACGGCAACACCGATTGCCGCTGCCAGTATGCCAAGATTCGCCGCATTCGCGATGTTGGATTGTTCGCCGTAAACCACATACGTCGAATACCAGAAATGGAGATTGAGCATGCTCAGGCCAGCAATGAACTGTTCGGCCGCAAGGCCCACCACGAACACAATCAGCCATGGCCACGAGGGGGAAACGACGATGGCCATCACCAGGCCCACGTAAGCAATCACTACTACAGTCCAACCGACCAGTGCGATACCCTGCGCAGATACGTCGCCCAGCGCGGCGACCACAGCTTCGGTGTTGTTCACGGCGAACGAACGGCCGAGCCAATAAGGGGCAATGATAGCGGCGAGCACGGCCAGAATGGTCACCGCCCAGCGCACGGGGTGCGAGCGACGACGTTCGATATCCGCCAAAGACAAGTCGGTTTCGGGAATGGATGCTTCAGGATGCTTGGAAACCTCGACAGTCTCCACCTTGCTGCCCACGATTTCCGTTGCCTCGTTAGGTTCTTGCCCGTTGGGTTCCTGCTCCATGCACCGCCTCGCCGATTACCTGCTTATTGCCGATTACTGCGATGCCTATCTTAGCGTGTGTGTTAGGCAAGTTTTCGATGCGATCGATTACTCGCCATGACCCTCACCGTGGTCCTCGTTACGATTCTCCCTATCCGAATCCGTGGGAGCAACGTCATTATTGCCCGCAGACGAGCCCCGCTCGCCCGATTCGCGTTTCGGAAGCGAGGAAGATGATGCTCTGCTCCCCCGCCGCCCGCTATGCAGCAAAGCCTCAAGCATATCGACCTGCCGCTCCAGCTCATCGATACGCCGTACTTGCTGAGCAATCAGCAGGTCACGCAAATCATTGTTCTGCTCTTTGCTGGAGATGGGGAAGATGACGGCGCGGCGTTCAGGAGATACGTGGAAATCGGATTCGCTGCCGGCTTTCGCCGCAATCGCGGCGCCCTCCGTCTCACGCCACTCGTTCGCAGTATCTGACGTTCCAGTGGTTCCCGATCGATAAAACTTCGAATGCGATACCCCCCCCCAGGCTGTTTTTCTCGGCGGGTTCCGGCGCTTCGGCACCCAGGATTTCATCCTGCGCCTCGCGCCAGCGGGCAAGGCAACGTTCGATGCGCTTGTACCCGATCAGGGCGGAATCGAGCCCGGCCTCACGGAACAAACGCACCGGCGAGGCACCTTCGTTATAACGGGTCACGCAATACCGTTTGAAGTCGTCAGTGTAGGTAATGCGTCTCGAAGTGGCTTCCGCCACCGCCGGCAACGACTTCAGGTACTTGACCTCTTCGGGGCTAAAGGCCCCTCCACCGACAGTCATTTTCACCCCTTACATCTCTGGAAGGTTCGTTCGCATCCCCTGAATATGGGGGCATGTCATAGTTTGGGATGATAGCAGTTGTTATACGGACTTTTCTAACCCCTAGTAGGGTAGGTTTCATCCCCGATATTGAGATGAGGGAAACGATAGGGAAGCATGATGGAGGGCCATCAGCGTCCAGAACTGATGGCCCTCCATATCTCGCAAAACGGCCTATGACGGCCTATGTATGCTTGAGTGTCGAATCCTCAGGCAATGATTATGGAAAATAGACGCTATTAAGCGTCACCATCCCCATCATCATTACCAGCATCAGCATCAGCATCAGCAGTACCGCCAGCAGCACTATTATCGCTAACAGCGCTAGCGGCTTGGACACTAATCGCCAACAGATTATGAATCGGTTGGCGGAGCTCCTCATCCGAAGCCTGTTCCTTTTCTTTCGCGGTTCGTTCATCCTCCGCAATGAGAATAGCCAAAGCTTCGCGAAGCCTGTCACGCCGATTGTCCCGCCTGAATAGATGAATTGCTTCACCCATAAGAATGGCAAACAGCACGATGAGTCCAATAAGCAGCATCAAGTTAGCAGGCATTATCTCCTGAGAGATATTCATATCCTTGTACGTAAAAATTACTGACGCCAATACGGCAAAACCGGACAATGCTAGCACCGCAATATCAACAATACCTATACTGGACGCGTGCCGATTATCTTGCGCGTCACACAGCAAGCGCGCCTTCTCCAACACCGATAACGTGTAAGGGTGCCGAAGCTTTTCATTGACGCTCGACCTGCAACTCTCCTGAACGTCATAGGCAGAGGTCAGCGCATCACGCAGCCAATGCAAGTCATAGCCGCTCTTGTCAAAATCCTTACCGATACGATCGAATATGGTTGGACCATACAAATGTCTGTTCCATACATCTTGGCTTGAATATCTCTTCGTCGGCTGTTCCATAAACAACTCCTTTTTCTCAAAAAAGAGGCCCGTCCTGAAGCAACCTTCGGAACGAGCCTCACTTGAACATCTACCGATAATCAAACGGCAGATTATTGCTCTCGATTCACGCGTTGAGGGCGCGATTGGTGGAGCGGGACTTGGCGAACACAGTCGCGGCAACACCGGCGAGGAGCACGGCGACCACGGTGAACAGCATGGTTCCGGCGGCACCGGTGAGCGGCAACTGGGTGATCTTCTTGACGTTCTTCACCACGATGTTGGCGTAGCCGTTCTCGAAGGTCACGAGGCCGGCGCCGACACCCGTCGGGGTGACGTTGGTGACCTTGCCGTTCTCGACGGTAACTGTGAACGAAGGCAGGGCGGTGGTCAGGTAGCCATCGGCCGGGGTCTTCTCGGTGATGGTGTACGTGCCGTTCGGCAGACCGGAGAACGTGACCACACCTTTGTCGCCTGAGGTGGCCTCGGTTGCGGTACCGTCCGGCAGCGGGGTTGCGTTGTTCGTATCAGCCACGATCTGGAACACGACGCCCTTCAGAGCATTCGTGTCGGCATCCACACCCTTCTTGGTGAAGGTCACGGTGTTCAGCTGCGGGGTGATGGTGGTGGTAGTGGTCTGGTTGGAGTTGTCGAACCTGACATCGTTGTTGGTGCCGTTGACGTTGGCTTTCTTGTTGACCAGCGCGTTGTACTTGACGACGATGTGCTTGCCCTGGTACTTGGTAGCGTTGTTCAGCGCGATGGTGAAGGACGGCTTAGCAGCGGAGGTGTTAAAGTCGCCGGAGGCGGGGTCGACCGTGTACTCGGTGTTGGCGAGCGGGTCAGTTTCGCCCTGAACGTTCACCTTGAGGGTATCCAGCTTGACAGTCAGACCAGCGCTCGGGGTATCGACGAACTTGAAGGAATTGGCCTTGGCCGGCACGGTGCCCTCAAGCGTGTAAGTGATGGTGGCGCCCACGTACGGGTTCAGGTCACTCGCGGACTTGCTCGGCTTCTGTGGGGTGGACGGCTTGACCACGGCCTTGCCCAGCGTCTGATTGTTCGCACCCAACTTCGTGTACGCGGTGCCGTTGACGGTCACCTGGGTGCCGACGATAGCCAGCGGGGAGCCGGCGTCCGTGGCGGGTTCAGTATCCGTCTTGGAAACAATCAGGTACAGACCCTCGTCAAGGCCGGAGAAGACGACTTTGTCGTTATCATTGGCAACCGTCTGGGACGGGTCCACGGCCGTCTTGCCATCCAGCTTGCCGGCCAGGCTCTGGACGAACGATTCCATGGTCGCGGAGGCGTTCGGCAGCGTTGCCGGGGTGTTGGTGTAGTAGCCGGTGGTGCCCGCCACATAGGCCAGCGGATCACCGTAGCCCTTGTACTCCGGAGTATTAGTCACTGTGGAGCCCAGCACGTTCTCGGCATCCGTCTTCCAAGCCTGGTCCGTCGTCACGCCGACGGACGCGAGCTTGTCTTTCTCGACCTTCGCACTGGCAGTGTCATAGGAACCGATCTTGTACGCCGTGTACACGGTACCCTTCACGGTCTTGCCGCTCAGGGTGATGGACGCGGTATCCGCCGCGTTGGCGGCGGTGGCGCCGAACGCCATGCCGCCCAACAGGGTCGCCGCCGCAGCGACGCCCGCGAAAAGCTTCCTCAACTTCATGAGAAGCCCTCTCTTCCTTTACTTTGTACTTGTTTTCTGCAATCACGGAGACTCCGGTCCTTCTGCCAAGGGACTTCGCAATCTCCGTACACCTTTAATGTGTTTTCTCCGGGGAGAGGAGCCTTTGTCGACTCCCCTCAGTCCGTCTTCGGCGGCCAGCTCCCCTCCCTGAGGGGAGCCAGGGGCGGCCGCCTCAGGCTGTTCGGGTCAGACGAGCTGACGCTTGCGCCAGACGGTGTAGCCGGCACCGGCCAACAAGGCCAACAGGCCAAGGCCACCGCCGTAGATCAGCCAGTCACGGGCCGAGCGGCCACCGGTCACCGGCAAGCTAGACACGGCGACAAAGACGTTCGTGAAGTCAGCCGACTTTGGATTATCCGTCTTATCGGAATCGCCGTCGGCGTACACGTACTCGACATTGGTCTTGTAGCCGGAGCCGTCAGTCTTCTTGCTCACCGTGACCTTGACGGTCACCGTATCGGTGTCGTACTTCCAGCCCGCGGGATTGCCCGACTGATCCTCGGAAACTGTGAACTCGTAGACGGCCGAAGTCGTACCGGTCGGGGCCTTGAGCTGCAACGTCGAACCGTCCGGGAACTTGGCATCCGCCGGGGTGCCAATGGTCTGTAAGTCGGACTTGGACGCGGTCGCGGTCAACGAGCCGTTGCTATCCTTCGGCCAGGTCACGCCATCCTTGCACGCGGCGTTACTTTTGACGCAGGTCAGGTTGAATGTGAAGTCCTTGGACGCGGCGGCACCCTGCACGGTCTTGCTCACCTTGACGTTTGCATTGACATCAAGATCAACACGGTTCAACGTGTTCGTGATAGTCACGTCATATGTCTTAACGTTGTCGAACTTCGTCATGTTCGGCTCAGCCTTCCACAGATCGTCGGCGGTGATGGTCACCGTCTGGCTCTGGCTGTAGGACGCCGTGTAACCGTCTACATTGGTTTCTTCCACAAAGTAGGTGCCTGGGGCCAAGTTCCCCAAGGAACCAGTCCAGCCACCATCCTTGGCCAGGGTGAGGGTATCGACCTTCTGGCCGTCGTCGGCATGGTCACCCTTGTAGATGTTGACCGTCACCTTCGAGCCATCCTTTGGCTCGGAATCGGTCGGATCCCATTTCTTGGTCACCTGAATCTTGCCGGTCTTCACCTGCAGGACAGGCTTCTGATATGTCACGTTATCCTTCGACACGCAATCCTTCGCGACATTGTTGACTGCGGTGCACTCGGAATACGCTAAATGGGCCTCCGCGTTGGAATAGAAACCGTCCTTGTTTTCCGAATCTGCACCGGTACCAGTTTCACCCTGATGCACGGTGTTATCCGTATCCGTGTAGCCGCCCTTTTCGGACTGCTTGTTCGATGCATACGTCTCATACGCCTTATCGGAAGGGTTGACCTTGAACTGCACCGAATAGGTCACGTCCTTGGCCAGCGTGAAGCCGTCCTTGAACGTCACTGTCACCGTACGGGTAGCGACATCATAGGTCTTGGACGCCACTTCGGCATCAACATTCGACCTGTCACTCGTAACCACCGTAACGCCAGACGTAATCTCACCAGACTGCTTGTCATACTCAAACAACGGGTCGGCGTAGTCGGACAGGGTATCGACGATACTCACCTTGCCATACGACTTCGTCGTGGTCGTGGTGATGATCTGGCCGAGGTCCTTGAACACCTGAGCCAACTCACTGGAAGTGGTCTTCGGGTAAACCTTAATCAGCTGGTCCTTGACCGTGGTGGACTTGTTGTCATTTTCACGCGCAGTCAGCGCTTCCAAGGGAGAGACCCAACCAGCAGTTTGGCTGAACGAATGATTGTGCAATTTATAATTGCTTCCGCTAACCGAGTCAGCCTCCGGATTCACGTACACCGTCGTCGGCATGTCGACGCCAACATTAAGTATGTTCCAGCCAGCTTTCGCCAACTGTTTACCAGCGATCACCGAAGCGTTATATACGGAACGGGCGGAATCGTTATCGTCACATGTCTGCAAGACAAGCACACCGCAGCTGTAGACGTTAGTCTCTTTCCAACCTTTATTACCGGGGTCGCCATCGGTAAGGAACACGACATACTTGGTCGCGCCAGGCCTTGTGCTGATATTGCTTACCCGCTCAAGACCCTTCTCCCAATGGGTAGCACCGTTAGCGGTCAGCCCGTTAACGACCTCATCGAGGTCGGCCTTCGTAGACAGCACTGACGTACCATCCAATCCAAGACCGCTCGCGAACGTAATCACATGCGCCTGCGCGTCAATCTTGTCAGGCGAGTTGAACAGCGCAGACGACAAACCACCGTTATCGGTAATCGCATTCTGCATGTTCTTCAGACGCGTGGAATTGCCAACCTTGTCGTTCATGCTTCCGGAAGTATCCAGCACGAACGCCACATCGATCTTGGCCTTTTCACCGGAAGTCGTGGTACCGGAGACCGTGTTGCCCTTGACATTCAGGCTCAGGGTGTAGGAATCCTTCTGACCAGTAGCCGCAGAATCCACCTCATCCTTCGAAATCGACTTCTGAATCTTCGGGGTGTCCAGCTTGACCTTCTTGGTCACGACCCACTTACCATGCGCGGACTTCTCTGACGCGACGCTGACGGTCACATACCGGTTGCCGGTCGCAGTATCAATCTGGGGAGTTGCATCGTATTCACCGCAATCGCCATCACAGGTGAACGAGACATTGTAATCATTCCAATTAGTGTTTTCGCTGGCGGACAGCGTGAACTTCACCTGTTCGGACGTGTCCGTATCCGACAGCATGTTCACCACTTTGCTGGTAGCGGAATTAGAACCGGTTACGCCACCGGTCTGCTCGGAACCATAGGTCTGCGACTCGACCTTGCCAGCAAACGTATCAGAAGCGTTGTTCGTGGTCACAGTGGTCTCCGCATTGGAGAACAGCACGCCGAAGATCGCCGCCTGAATCTCGCGCCCATAATGGACCCCCATCGTCACCGATACGGTATCCGGTGACTTGGTCTTGTACAGGTATATGCCTGGATTGGCACCAGTCCTCACACCACCACCGGTCACGGTCTTGTGGTCAGCGGAGAACGTCTGATCACCGAACGCATAATTCTTGTAGTTGGCATCACCCTGTTGCGGGAACTGGGCCACTTGCTCGATCTCGTTTGAAGAAGTGAACGAGATGCTCTCATCGTTGTTCGTGCTCTCGGCATCCGCCATCATAAACGAATAATTGCCGGTGATTTCACTGCCATCAGCATTTACGATCTTGATGTCCGTCAGCTCTACCGTGGACTCGGTATTGTAAGATCCGGTTATCTGATACAGAGCAGGCTTGGTTCTTTCAGGGAAACCGGCATAACCGTAATGGCCGAACGCCGCTTTATTCCAAGTAGGCACGGCGGCCGAACGCAACTTACGACCACCCGTATACTTGATGTTGAACTTCATCGTCAACGAGTCCGAAAGCTTCACGCTCATGGGCTGAAGCTGGTCCTTGTCCGCGGTGAAGTTCGTCATATCCAGCCAGCACACGTTATTCAGTCCAGAGGCAACGTTACCTGCATACACACAGCTGCCATTCGTGGCTTCGGCTGCCTGCGTGTTCAACGTCGAAGTCGGAGCAGGAGCCGTCTGCTTGGTGAGTTCCGAGGCGGCAGCATCGGTATCGGCACTTGCGGCGTCATCAGACTTGGTCGCATCGGCCTTGGTCGAATCATCCTTGTTACCGGTATCCGTACCGGCGTCCTTACTGTCGGTGTTTGCCGGAGTTTCGGTTTGGGCGGTGGGTTGCTGGGTATCGGCCGCAGACTGGTCATCGGCCATGGCGGTCGCGCTCACGCTGGCGACGCCGCCAAGCATCGCTACGGCGGCCACGACGGCCACTAGCCGTTTGCCACTCTTGCTCGCTGCGACCCCTACCGCGGCGAACCATTCTGCAATTCTCTTCATAGCCTTGCCTGTCTCTTACGATCGCGTACGCCAAAGCCTGGCGTCACACCTACAAGGCGTTACGTTATTAAGCAAAAAGCACGAATGCGTCCACCCGGATAGAGGGAAATTCTTACCCGATATTGAAAAGAACCTTGGAATTTTTGAAAAGTGGCACCCTCGTCATCCACCCTACGATAACGGACTTTTTCGCCCCTGTGGGGCGTGCTGCTCCCACAATTCGGGAATAGGGGGCAGATTTGCTGCCGCTACGTGGGGCGCGGAGTTACCGTCGGCCGTCAGCATGCCACCGTTCTGCGTGTGCAATGCCACACGGTCACACGTCGTTACGCATATGCGAAGACATGCTACATGCAATTTCTGTGAACGCAAACATACGACTCACCAAGGCCGTGTTCTGTTGCGGGCGGTGGCGTTACGGGCAATGTTGTGGGTAGCACCTTGGCCACAAACCTATATATAAGGTCCATAAGATACGAATCTGCGTTACGTCGTGGGTGAAGAGGACCTCATTCCTCGGCATACCGCTGTTTGCAGATTCTGTTCTACTGCGCTATATCCTGATTTTCAGTGTTTTCAGGGTATAGAGAGTTCCATAGAGCATGCTACGCCCTGATTTCGATGATTATCGAGGTATAGAACGCGCTTCGGCCCAACAACCATATGCCCCCAAAGGCGGCAACAATCACAAGTTATCCCGCACCATCGCAACGACATCATGATTGATTTTGTTGATGACAGGGTCGGCAAGCATCTCATCAAGAGTCATCCAGCGGCAGTGCTTGGCACCAACATGGAACTCAGTGGAACGCCAGGCGTCAGGCATTACCGTTACGCTAGCGCGGTATAGCGTGTATTCGTAATAACGAACCTCTCCATCATGCTCCGTGGATGGCTTCTCAGAATCCTTCACACAAATGTGAGACAGAGTAAAGTCTTTAGCAGGAATTCCGAATTCATCGGCAAAATACGTCGTCAGCTGACGAACATCCTCATCAGTACTGCTTGCGGTTGCATGATTAGGGAAAAAGTCGCATCCCCAACCTAAATCACGATACAGAAGATATCGGTTAGCGTCTTTCACCGCAATGATCGAGCTTCTTCGTTCGGTTCTATCCATGTTGGCGATATCCTCATACAGTGTTATGGCATCATACTTATTTCTGCAAGCAGTGATCAAACTTCATATTCCATAGAATATGAAGATAATGCTCAATGCAAGGAGCAATCCTTGAAAAATTTGGTCGAGTCCAGATGTGAGAGCAGCAGGAATGTAAAACAATCCTTCGATGATGATGACAACCCCATTGGCAATCGGGCCGAAACCAATCTGCTCTTTGTACTCAAAGAGCTTGGCACGCAGTTCAGCTTCGTCGATTCTCAACACCATGAGTGCTAATACTACTCGGGGTAGCTCACCCTTCCGGTATTCCCAATTAGATACACCAACATATAAATAGTGGAGCGGATGACGGGAATCGAACCCGCGTAATCAGTTTGGAAGACTGAGGCTCTACCATTGAGCTACATCCGCGTAAACGCCGCTTTTGGCGACTTGGGTTATTATACATATTTCTGTGGGGATGGCAACCGCGCCTGTCGCCGGGTTGTCACACGGCAAGACATACATGACCGCTTCGAGACAACGGGACGAACTACACTGCCGAAACGTATTCAAGAAAACGGAGAGAATTCGATCAGACCATGACCTATGATCTCGTCTCGCTATCCATCATCATGATGATTGCAGTGGCGTGTCCTATCATCACGCAGCTTATTCCCGGCAAACCCATGCCGCAGACCGTGCTGCTGCTGGTGTTCGGGGCGATATTCGGACCATTCATCCTAGATAAAATCTGGGTGACCAAAGCCGTTGAACTGCTCAGCGAACCGGGTCTGGCGTTCCTGTTCCAGCTTGATGTGGTGCTGGGCGCGTTCGCGGCCGGCTTCATCCTGCGATTCGTCACGCCGAACGGCAACCATACATTGAACCTGAAGCTCGAAGGCGTGGGCCATGGCTTCCTTATTCCCGTGTTTTTCGTGGTTTCCGGCGCATCCATTGACGTGAAAGCGGTCGTGGCCAATCCTGCACTGCTCATCACCTTCATCATCATGCTGCTGCTGGTGCACGCGGTGCCAATTTTTGTGGCCACGACGCTCGACCATCGAGTCAACCCACTCGACCCGCAGGATAAGCTCACCGTTTCGCTGTATTGCACAACGGCTCTGCCGCTGATTGTGGCCGTGACTTCTCTTGCGGTGCAGGGCGGCACCATGCACCAAACCACCGCGTCAACGCTGGTGGCTGCCGGCGCCGTGACCGTATTCCTCATGCCGCTCCTCGGCGGATTGACATCCAAATTGATGAAAGGTGAGACCCGACTCATCGCGCCGACGGCCTGAACGACGCGCACGGGGGAAAAACGAAAAACGATAACTCACTGAGTCGATGCACAGGCTGATACCGGCGCGGCGCAGCTTCTTGGCGAGCGCGGCGAGGTCCTCGTTGGTGCCGAGCTTCGGGTCTACAGTGTCGAAGTCCTGGACCGCATAGCCACCGTCATTGTTCGGGTGGGGCATGTCGAGCAGCGGCATGAGGTGCAGTTGGGTGAGCTTCTGCTCCTTGAGGTACGGAATTTTGTCAGCGAGCTTTTTGAGATCCCCGGCAAACAGGTCGGTGTACATGGTCATGCCGAACATGTTGCCGCGCTTGTACCAATCCGGGTCTTGTTCGCGGGACTTGTCGAGACGCTTCAGGTCGGCGGGACGGTCAGCATAGGCCTCGGCCATGCTGTCGATGAGCGATTCGAAGGCGGCATGGTTGTTGTACAGACTCATGAAGAGCCGCTCAAGTTCATCCTTATGAGCTGCGAAGCGGGTATTGAAAACAGTGCCGGTATGCCTTTTCTTTGCCTTATTCTGCGCGATTGACTTCTCTGCCTGTGCCGACTGGTTGCTCTTAGCCACCGGAAACTCCTTCGTCTCTGCCCGCTGCTCGCGTCAATCGTTTGACGCTTTGCGCCAACTATATCAAACCGGTTCGATGCATGTAACCAAAGATGCGTCGGAGCAAAGCCGAATTTTGTGCGATTCAGCGGATTTCGCGCGAATTATTACCGGATTGAATCATCACCACGGCGGACGCAACCGGGCCATCATGGCTCAGGGAGATATGGACGTCGGGGATCGAACCCGAGTAATCAGTCTGGAACGCCGGCGATGCGTCACCACTCAGCGACACATGCGGCACACCGCGCGAATCATCGAGAATCTCAATCTCGCGCCACGGGAAATTATCCAGCGTGAACGGGAACGGCGCACTCCCCAGAAAATCACACCACGCTTTAAGGAACGCCTCTTTGCCGGCCCATTTGGCGGCCAGATGGACAGCTTCGCCATCGTTTTTTTGGCGTGCGCGGTCCGCCGCCTGCCGTACCTCGCGCACGGAAAACAGAGCACGCATATGCGAGCCCGGCTGTCCCAACTGTTCAGCGAATGCGGCCACATCCACCACGTCATGCCCCAAACCAAATGTGTTCATGGTTCCCATTGTCCACCGCTTCGCGCGCAAGTTCCACGTTCCATCAAAATTGAGTTCTAATTCCATTTCAAGGGGCTGATTTGAGCTTTTCCAAATATCTATCTCCGTTTCGAGGGGCTGGTCATCCTTTGCACCACAAGTATCCACAGCATAATGCCAACGCCATTCCGCCGTTTTTGCGCCTCGTCTACTTGGACACCAGCCCCTTGAAACGGAAGTAGACCTCCGAAGAAACGTAAATCAGCCCCTTGAAAGGCAGAAAGACACGCGGACACGCCATAATGGTCGCATGGCACAACGGCAATTGATGCGAACCATCGTGGAGACACCCATCGGTCGGATGATGATGGCTTCAGACGGTGAGGCGCTCACCGAACTATGCCTCGAGGACTGGTGGTGGGCCGCCAAGAACCAGCAGCACGACAATGGAACGCCAGATTCCGAACTCGAGGTGTTCCGCATAACCCGCGACTGGCTGCAGGCCTACTTTGCAGACGAACGCCCAAGCCTCAGCCAGGCCCCACCAATGAATCCGGCGGGCACTCCGTTTCAGCACGAAGTATGGCAACTCGTTGCAGAAATTCCTTACGGCATGACGGCCAGCTACGGAGAGATAGCCGCCGAGCTGTCCGAACGCCGCGGCGGAGGGCGTATGGCTGCGCAAGCGGTTGGAGGCGCGGTCAAGCACAATCCAATCACCATCATCGTGCCTTGCCACCGCGTGGTCGGATCAGGCCGTGCGTTTGGCGGCTATGGCGGCCGGCTCGACATCAAGGCCGAACTGCTCGAGCACGAGGGCGTGGATATGACGCGATTCGACCTGCCGAATATCCGGCTGGCATAAATCAGCATTCAACGCCCACCGGCAACCGGCAACCGGCAACCGACAACTGGCAATCGACAATCGGCAACCGACGATCAGCACTCGGCACAGGACTCCGCCCCAACTACCCAACAATTTCCCGAGTCATGCCGAGAAACCCATGTGGAATTGTTCACCATCAGTGCGCCATCGGCGGATTGCACCATCGGCAACCATACAATCCCTACAATGGAAGGCACACGGCAGCAGGCAAACCGCGGCCGTGCATGAACTTGGGGCCGCAGGGCCATAAGCAAAATCAGGAGGCGTGTATGACCGGCATCATCGACTATGCACGCACCGAGTTGCGCCCGTTCTCCGAATTGCCGTTCAATGAAATCGACGCCCTGATTATCGCCACACTCATCTATGAAGACGTGGCCAACATCTGCCCCACGCTGATGCTTGACGAGCAGCAGCAATCCGGCTCCTTCGCCACTCGCATCCGCGCATTTGAGCCCGAACATCCGTTGATATGGCTCAAAGGGCTCTGGCATCCGGCAATGGAATCAATCAGCCTCGAAGAGGCCAACCAAGAATTGCATCGTTCAATCGATACATCGGAAGACGACAAACCCCACGAAGCCCAAATGGTCTCGGTGATCGACCCACATCTCACCCATACCCTGTTCGAGGAGGCCGGCAATAATCCACGCTTTGCCGGCATACGGCTGGGAGCCGTCGTAGAGCATGTCAACCGCGGCGAGCAAACCCAATTCGCCGCCGCAACGTTCCAACTGCCCGACGGCCGCAACCGTCGCAATCCTACGCATAAAGGCACCATGGTCCTCTCCTTCCGCGGAACCGATGATTCGCTAATCGGCTGGAAAGAGGATTTCAACATGGCTTTCCAGTACCCAGTACCGGCCCAACGCGCGGCCAGCGCGTATCTGGATACGGTGGCCCGCCTATGGGATGGTCCGATCGTTCTGGTAGGCCACTCCAAAGGCGGCAATCTGGCGATTTATGCGGCGATGAACGCCGACGCCAAAGTCCAAAACCGCATTCGGCATATCTATTCGCTGGACGGCCCTGGCTTCCCCTCGGAAATCGTGACCAGCCCCGCCTACCGCAGGATCCAGCCAAAGGTGACGAAAATCGTGCCGAGCTCATCGATTGTGGGCATGATTTTCGAGACTCCTGAACCATGCCGTGTGGTGTCTTCCGATTCGGACGGCATTATGCAGCATTCCGCATTCACCTGGCTGGTGGACGGCGATCAGTTCGTCACCGAGCCCGATCTCAGCTCCAGCTCCCAACTGTTCAACGAAGAGTTGAATCATTGGGTTGGCGCGCTTACGCCGGAACAGCGCGAGCGTGCAGTGGACGCCCTGTTCACCGTGCTGCACTCCAATGGCGCCACGACGTTTAGCGAAGTGATGAGCAATTTCCCCGCTTCAATCCCCTCCATGCTTGGCGCGTTCGTGGGACTTACCCCCGAGGATCGGCGGCATTTAGCCGAAGCAGTGCCCATTCTGATCAAGGCCGCCACCGCCAAACACAAGACAGATTCCGCCAACGCCAAGGCAGCGGCAGACGCCGACGAACCAAACGGCACATCCGCTACCGAGCAGAAGAACGAACCCAACGATAAACCCACAAATGTCTAGAGATACTAGTTATAGTGTCCAATAACTTATTGGACAGCGTGACTATTAGCGCAATGCGTCAGGAGGAAGAGATGCCGCGTCCACGTCATGATTCCGAGGTGCTGCCAGCCAAAGAGCGCCTCGAAAACGCTTTCTGGGAACTACTCGCCGACCGCGACTACCGCAAAATCACCGTTACCGATGTGGTAAGCGAGGCCGGAGTCAACCGCAATTCGTTCTATTACCACTTCTCCGGACTGCCGGAACTGGCCGATTCCGCCATTCTGCATCAGGTCGAATCCATCCCGATCAACCGCACCCCCGACCCGAACGGCAACCCCGAGGAGCAGTGGCGCGAACGTATCACCGCCACGCTCGCCAACCCGGAACAGCGCCAGCGTCTCGACCGATTGGCTCTGCTGGCCGGCCCGCACAGCACGCTGGAACTGACTGAATCCCTGCGCGATTTCTGCCGACTGCAGATGATCAGCATGCTGCAACGAGACCCCGAACATCTTGACCTCACAACCGATCTCATGATCGAATTCACCGTAGGCGGCATGCTTGCAGTGCTTCAGCGCTGGCCCAAGCTGAGCGGCACCATCGAGATCAAGGATCTGCTCAAGGAAGACGTGGCCGTGCTGGCCATGGGCATCTATCTGGCCATGAGCCGCGAAGACATGCTCGATTACTGGAACCGCATCTTTGCACACGGTCCACAGAACAGCAACAATACTGCTGCCGGCCATCACAACTAGGGTGTGTTTACACTAGTTGGGTTTTTGGCCGTGTTCTCCATGGAAACCAGGGACAAGGCACTGGAGAAGGCGGAATCCGCCGCCAAGGACATGGAATCGAGGAAACTCAAGGAGGCCGCCAGATGCCTCAGGGAGGGCATCGGCGAGACGACGACCCACCTGCTCGACGACTACCCGCGCGAGCATCGCCGCCGCATCCGCACCAACAACATGATCGAACGGCTGAACAGGGAGATCATACGGCGCACGCGCGTCGTGGGCAGCTTCCCCGATGGCAACAGCGCGCTCAGGCCCATATGCGCGAGAGTCCGCTACGCGACCTCCAGCGAATGGTCGACGCGACGCTACCGCGACATGTCAGGGCTCGGTGAGAACGTACCAGCAGCGAACTGATCACCGCCACAGGGACGAGCGAAAACCAAAGTGCGCAAAAACTCGGGCACCACCAACAGTGGCTGCGCCGCTCAAACAGTAACGGAACCCTGATATCACAGCATCCGCCGGCCGACAGCGGCAGACGACACCCACCACACGATTTTGAGTACACTATAGAATCATTACTCCAGAATGCATAATTTCAAGTATACTGAAAATCAACGTCGATTTAACGACTGTTTTGCAATACACTAAAAATTGGAGGCGTGGAGATGACGGGGTATATCGCACGAGACAAGCTCACCGACACGCTGCGCAGCCACCGGAACACCCCGGAAATCAAGGTGCTTACCGGCGTCCGACGGTGCGGAAAAAGCACACTGCTGGAACATTATGCGCAATCACTGCTCGACGACGGCGTTCCCGCAAGCAATATCTTCACCCGTCGCTTCGATTCCTTCGACACGCCCATCGGATATTCGGCGACCGACCTGCACGCCGACCTGATGCAAGCCACGCAAGAAGCCCGACCCGGCCCCTTCTACGTTTTCCTCGATGAGATACAGGACGTTCCCGGATGGGAGGAAGTGGTTCGCCGGCTGCATTCCCGTGACGACACCGACGTGTATATCACCGGATCGAACGCACGGCTGCTATCCGGCGAACTGGCGACCCATCTGACGGGTCGCTACATCACCATCCCCGTATATCCGCTCTCCTTCGACGAATACCAACGCCATCATCGGGCTCAAGGAACCACGGATTCCACGGACCAGCTGTTCTCCAAATACATGATGTTCGGCGGCATGCCCGGCCTGTTCGTCACCGGCCAGCCGGACCAGGACAGGGCGACCGAAATACTCACCTCAATCTACGAATCCATTGTGATGAAGGACGTGGCGGGAAGGTACGGCATCCGCGACATCGCCACATTGGAAAAACTCAGCCGATATCTGTTCTCAACGTCGGGAAACCTGTTCTCCGTCAACAAGGTCGCCAACACGCTCACAAGCGCCGGCGCGAACGCCTCCTACGCCACCGTCGACAACCAGATCAGCGCGCTCGAACGCTCGTTCATCGTCTACAGCGCGCAACAGGAACGCATGCGAGGCAAGGAACTGCTGCGCCCGCAACGCAAGTTCTACCCCGTCGACAACGGTTTTCGCAATCTCGCCACGGGTTTCAACGGCTCGGATCGCGGAGCCCAGCTCGAAGGCATCGTCTTCATGGAACTGCAGCGACGCGGTTACGATGTCACCATCGGATCGCTGCCCGACGGCGAAATCGATTTCATCGCGAAGCGCGGAAACGACAAGCAGTACATTCAGGTCACGTTGAACATGACCGAGGAACAGACCCGGGAACGGGAATTAGCCCCGCTGCGGCGATTGGGCGACGCATTCCCCCGCACGGTGCTCACCCTCGACTGGCACAGCGAGGGCATGACCGACGAAGGCATCCATATCACCAACGTCATGGATTGGCTCTGCTCGTAGGAACGCGCCGGATACGACGACACGCCGAAGGGGTGCTCACAGAACGGCGGATAGATTTCGCACAATGGCGGAATTCCAATGGTTGCTTTTCGGCAACAGCGGTTCTGTGAGCACCCCTTCGGCGTGTCGCGGAGTCGGAAGAGCAAGCAAGCAGTTCCGACGTCACTGCTTGACGGCACCGGCCGCCAAACCGGACTGCCAGTACCGTTGCAGGAACAGGAACGATATCGCCAGCGGGACGACGGCAAGCAACGACCCGGTCAGAATAAGATTGTTCGGCACCTGCTGAGCCGAAGGATCGGAGGCCATCTTGAGCCATACGTTCAAACCGACGGTAAGCGGATAGTCATCCGTGTTGGACAACATGATCAGCGGCAGGAAATAATTGTTCCATACGCTGACCAACGCGAAGAGCAGCACGGTCACAAACCCCGGCGACAACAGCGGGAAAGCCACTTTCCAGAAAATCGTCCACGTATTGGCACCGTCAAGACGCGCCGCCTCGACCAGAGATTGCGGAATGGATGTCTGTGCGTAGATGATCATCAGGTATAAGCCAAACGGATTCGACAGCTGCGGTATGATGACCGCCAACGGCGTGTTCACCAATCCGATCTTCGCATACATCAGAAACAGCGGAACGGTGATGACCGTGGATGGAATCGACATGAAAATCAGAGTGATCCACAGCAGCATATTGCGGCCGGGAAATCTCATGGTCGCGATGGCGTATCCGGCGAAAGCGGCAAGAATGGTGGAACCCAAGCCAGCGACGACCGCATAAAGAATCGAGTTCAGCAGCCATCGCGTATACACGCCCTCCTGAAAGGTGAATGTGTCCACGATGTTCTGGAAGAACACGTTTTCGTCATCGAACCATAAGCCGAACGACGCGTATAGGCCTTCATTGGTTTTCGTGGAGGAAAACACCAGCCAGATCAGCGGAATAACGCAATACAGCACCATCAGCAGCATGATGAGATGGAGGAGTACGTTCATGCCTTTTTGTTGGGGCGTCAGCTTGATGAGAGGACCATCCGTTTGACGGTTCTTCAGTTTGCGCTCATACTCCTTGCGCCTCCATCGGTTGACCAGGCGCGTCCCCCATGACGCAGCAGAGGCATTCGTCGTTGCCATATTACCGCTCCTCCCAACGTGAACCGAACAGCTTCACTGCCGCCACGATCAGCATCGTGATGGATCCGACGACAAGCGACACAGCTGCGGCATAATTGATATCCTGCCCGGTGAACGCCAAATTATAGGTGTACATATTGGGCGTGTAATAACTATTGATGACTTCGGGAACCAGCGTCTTCAAAATGTTCGGTTCATTGAACAGCTGGTATGAGCCGATGATGGAAAACAGCAATGTCATGATCACGGTGCTGCGAATCATCGGAATCTTCACCGACCATGCGATGCGGAATTCGGACGCGCCGTCGATGCGCGCCGATTCGTATAACTCGCCGGGAATGACGCGGAGCGAAGCATAGAAAATCAGCATGTTATATCCCATAAAGCACCACCGTGCAATATTGGAGATGGAAAACAGCATGGCGTCGGCGGACAGCAGGTTCGGCGCCTGCGCTCCGAACATTTGGAAAAACTGACCGATCAGGCCATTGCGCTGACCGTAAATGTATCCCCACATCAATGCCGCAATCACACCGGGCACCGCATATGGGAGGAACAACAGCATACGGGGAATGGCGATGTGACGGATCCTGCCGGAGTCGAGAATCAGGGCCGCCAGCAATGCCAGCGCCAGCATCAGCGGCACCTGAATAAGGAAGTAGAGACTCACCCGCCCGAAACTCTCCCACAGTTTCGCGTCGCTCACAGCGCGGACGAAATTCTTGAGACCGACGAATCGTGAGCCGCCGACCATCCGTTCCTTGAAGAAACTGAGGTATAAGGCATACAGGATGGGAAGAATCGTTCCCATCAGAAATACGACCACGTATGGCAAACAGTAGAGCATACCGACATACTGCTGCTTTTCTTTCCTGAGTGGCATCCGCGCGTCTCCATCGGCTGCGTGAGTCATGCTCATTCTCCTTCATTGCCGCGCCCTCGGATGGCGGCCGTCATCGCGACCGCCGCCCGAGAATCACGAATCCTACTTATCAACGACGTTGAATCCTTGGTCTTCGGCATACGTCTCCAGATTCGACTGCCACTTGCCCAAGGCGTTGTACAGGTCACCGTCCTCAGTGAGTTCCGGCACCACCGTGTCCACGAATTCCTGAGCGTATTGGGAGTTGAAAGGAAGCACGTCCCAATCGTCGTTGATCTTCGACGCGGATTCGAAGTACACGGCCTTGACCTTCTCCCCTCGGAAGAAGTCGTCCGTGATATTGGCCTGTTCGGAGTCGGTCTGGAAGGACTTCGCCGCATTGAAATAGCTGCCGCCGTAGGACTGCCACGCTTCGATGGCGTCCGGATCGGAGCTGACCCAGTTCATATACGCTATCGCCGCGGCCTGTTTCTCCTTCGGGCATGCTGAGGTCATGGCCAGCATGCTTCCGCCGATGGTGGCCGTTTTCAGGTCGGCGGAGGAGTCGCCGTATGCCGGTGGCAGTTCCACGGTCATCTTGCCTTCAAGCGAGGGCATGTTGCTGGCGATCAGCGCGCCGCGCCAGCAACCGTCGATCCATGTGGCGTAGCGTCCGTCGAGGAAATCCCGGGTGAACTGATCGGTGCCGGTCGCCGTCGCTTCGATGACGCCTTCGTCAATCATGCGCTGGATGCGTTCCATGACCTCCTTGGTCTCGTCGTTCTGCATGTCGAAGGACACGTTTTCCGTACCGTCAACGGAATAGGTTTTGACGCCTGCCGCGCGGAAGAAGTAGTCCATGAAATGTGCATTGCTGGTGTCGAAGACTCCCATGTATTTTGTCGGGTCCGCCTCGTGCAGCTTCTTGCCGGCTTCCTCGAACTCGTCCCATGTGGTCGGGACGTCGATGCCATATTCCTCCAGGATGTCCGCACGCACATACATCGCGACAGGGGCCTGATCGGAGGGAATGCCATAGAGTCCGTCGCCCATGTGGACCGCATTCCAGGCCGCATCGGCGTAGAGCGAGCCGAATTCCTTCTCTATCGACTCTTCGGAAATATTGGCGAGGGATCCGGTCGCGGCATATTGCGGCATCGAGTCATAATCGGTCTGCACGATGTCGGGAATGCCCGATCCGGCTTTGACGACGTTCTGGAATTTGGTGTAATGATCCGACGACGTGCCGGTCGAGACCAGATCGATTTTGATGTGGGGATACTTTTTCATAAAGGCGTCAGTGCTCTTTTTGCGGATGTCATAGGCCCACGTCCACACGGTGAGCGTGATATCCTCGTCGCTGTCCAACGCCGCTTGGACATCATCGGCGGTAATGCCGCTGGCACCCGTATCTCCGCCGCCACTGCCGCACGCGGCAAGGGGGAACGCAAGCGCAGCGGCCGCCACAGCGCATACCGCCCTATATAAACCCTTGTTCACATGAACCTCTTTCGTCAGCTTCTTTACTGGACCGATACGAATGCAGTGTCATCGCATCTCCATATCGTATCGTTAAGATAACGTAACACAGTATTCGCCGAAATCAAAACCCAGCCCCCTCCGGCGCGCCACACGGCGATTGCGTCAATATGCATGGAAGAATACGGAACCATAGGGTACGCATTTCGTGATTCACGGATGATTTCCGAGTAATATCACCTTTCATAAAGCCCAGAGATATGCCATTTCTAGGCATCTCATCGAAATACGTGAATCTGTCGTTGCCAACTGTGGACACCACGCGACCCCCTTGCCGCCATAGCGCTGTTCCTCATCACCATCCCCGCCACATTCGCAGTAGAAGACGACACTCACGATGGTTTAACGTTAAGATTTATGCTATAGTACGAAGGAGCTGAAATCGGCACTGCGGGGGCGTCATCACACCGGATTCCCAACCCGCGAACCTATGGAAAAGGAGCTATCGTGTCATCAGACATGACCCACGATTCGCGCAGCGACACGGAAACCGGCACGTCGCGCCCCAACTTCCTCGTCGTCATGACCGACGACCAAGGCCCCTGGGCGCTGACCCGGACCATGCCCGAACTGGTCACGCCCACCGTCGATGAGCTGGTAGAGACGGGCACGATCTTCGATAATTTCTATTGCGCCTCGCCCGTCTGTTCACCTGCCCGGGCATCATTGCTGACCGGGCGCATGCCATCCGCACACGGCGTGCACGACTGGCTCATTCCGGGCGAAGAGCAACCCGACCCGCACGAGGAGGAGTATCTCGGCGGATTGCTTACCCTGCCGGAAGTACTGCACGAAGCCGGATACGTTTGCGCAATGAGCGGCAAATGGCATGTGGGGACGTCACGTCGACCGGCACCGGGATTTGATTTCTGGTATGCGCATCGCAAAGGCGGCGGCCCGTATTTCAACGCGCCCATCTGGGACGACCACGGCAACAAACGCGACGAACCGCGATATTTCACCGATGCAGTGGCCGATGAGGCCTGTCGCTTCCTCGACGACTATGCGTCAGGCAATGTCGCGGGAAGAACGACATCGAACTCCCCGTTCTATATGCAGGTGAATTTCACGGCTCCACACCACCCATGGGTGGGAAGCCATCCTCAGGAACTCTGCGACCTGTACAGCGGATGCGATTTCGCATCGGTTCCCCGGGAGCCGCCGCATCCGTGGTCCAAACCTCGCACGGAATTCTATGAGGCGTTCGACGATCCCGTACCGCAACTGCGCGGATACGCGGCGTCCCTTTCCGGCGTGGACCGTGCACTGCGTCTGCTACTCGACAAACTCGACGAGCATGATCTCGCCTCCGACACGGTTATCGTGTATATGGCGGACAACGGTTTCAGTTGCGGACATCACGGCATCTGGGGCAAGGGAAATGGCACCTATCCGTTGAATTTCTGGGAGAATTCCGTGAGGGTTCCCTTCATCATCCGCCTTCCCGGCCAAACCGAAGCACGCGAGGTGAGCGATCATGTATCGGCGACCGGGTTCATGTCCACTATCTGCGAACTCGCCGGAGTTGATCCGGCCGACGATCCGTTACGCGCCGGTTCGTCATTCGCGAATCTGGCGAGAAGCGGAGTCGATGACGCCAAACGCGAATCGGTGATGGTGTTCGATGAGTACGGCGGCGGACGCATGGTACGCAGCGGCGATTACAAGCTGATCGAACGCTATGATGGCCCCGGCGAGCTTTATCATCTCGGCAACGATCCTGAGGAACGGGAGAACCTGTACGGCACCGCCACCCATGCGCATATGCAAAACGAATTGCACGACCGTCTGCGAGAGTGGTTCGCCCATCATGAAACCGCGGCGGACAGCGCCTGGGCGCATGACGTCCAGGGATGGGGACAACTCGTGCCCTTACGTCGCGGCTACGATGACAAGCACATGTACGTCCATGGTCTACATTTGAGATAGCGGTTCGTTCAGCATCCGAGGCGGACTTGGCGGAAAGAAAGGGATGATATGGCAACGACGCTCAAAGACGTGGCACGTCAGGCGGGCGTGTCCCACACCACATGCTCAGCGGCGCTGCGCGGGCTTCCGAACGTTTCTCCACGCACCAGGAAAAAGGTTCTGGCCGCAGCACAGGCATTGCATTACAACACGAATCTCTCCGCGCGAATGCTCCGGTCAAATCACAGCGGTCTTATCTCATTCGTCGTGCCGGATCTTTCCCCCACCTATTATTCGATGCTTTCCGTGGAGTTGGCCCGGGAAGCCACTTCGGCCGGCATGCAACTGGTGGTGCAGCAGTCCCAGCATTCGGCATCCGAGGAGAACAGCATCATCGGTTCCGCGCTCTCCTCGTTGGCCGATGGGTTTTTCGTCGCGCCGGTCGCGCATTACGCCGATGAAGACCTATCCATGCTGATCGGGGATAAACCTGCTGTGATTCTCGGCGATTTCACACAAACCACGCGATATGACAGGGTGAAATCCCCGAATTCCGAAGGTGTGAACAGCGCGATCCAACACTTACGCCAGCAGGGCTGCACGTCCATCGGCATCGTCGGCGGCATGACCGACGACAAGGAGGCCGATATCCCGGAAGGCTCTTCCGTACTGACACTCCAAGGATTGCGTATGCATGCCGCGATGGATGCCTTGGCCGACCTGTATCACGAAAACCGCGAATCCATCGTGAATGAACGGTTGATCGATGTCGGGTGGAATTCTGACGAAGGCATTCGCGCAGCGAACCTCTTCATGGAAGCCGGAATGCCATATGACGGCTTGTTCTGCTTGGACGACGAAATCGCATTAGGCATGCTTCACGGATTGCATGAAGCCGGAGTCCGGGTGCCGGAGCAGGTGAAAATCATCGGCTTCAACGGTATTCGCCACAGTGCCATCAGCACCCCTACTCTAAGCACCGTCGAAGTCGACCTGCCCGGCATGGCGTCCGCCGTCGTTTCCTTGTTGCGCAGACGCATCGAACATCCCGACGTGGAAACGCTTCCGCAAAAAGTGACCGTCGGCACGATTCTGCGTGCACGGGAATCCACGGCGGCAGGCAATATCTGACGGCGCTGAAGACAAGTGCCATCAGGAGCATTCGGAGACTCTTTGTGCAACCACTACATAAGGCGCGTTTTGATGAACGATACGATGAGGCGGCCTCGCCTCCCCTTTACCGTGATAGCCAAGCCGACAGGCGCGGCCTGCAATCTTGACTGCCAATACTGTTTTTTCCTCTCGAAGGAATTGCTCTACGATTCGGCCCGTCAGATGATGAGCGAAGAGGTGCTGGAATCGTACATTCGCCAGTTCCTGGCGGCAAGTCCCGATGGCGAGGTGACGATGCTGTGGCAGGGCGGAGAACCCACCTTGCGTGGCATCGATTTCTTCAGAACCGCCGTCAGCCTATGCGAACGATACCGGCGCAAGAAACAACTCGTGAAACATGCCTTGCAGACCAACGGCACCCTGATCGACGACGAATGGGTCGCCTTTCTTCGTGAACATGATGTGCTGGTGGGCGTATCAATCGACGGCCCGCAGGACTGCCATGACGCCTATCGATTGAATCGTGGTGGCAAAGGCACGCACGCAATGGCTGTGCGAGGTTGGCGATTACTGCACGACGCGGGAGTGCGCTGCAATATCCTCTGCACGGTGCATCATGCGAACGAAACACGGGGTTCGGAGGTATACCGATATTTTCGCGACGAATTGGGCGCCGATTTCATGCAGTTCATTCCGATCGTCGAACGGGTGGATTCCTCGCAACTGGAACGGGTGGAGCGCAACGGCTGGCGAATCACCGGGACGCGAGGCGAACGCGCCGGTCTGCTGTATCGTCAAACCGGCGAACAGGTCACATCCCGTTCCACGTCGCCGAAAGCATACGGACGGTTTTTATGCGATGTATTCGACGAATGGATAGCGCATGATGTCGGTCGGGTATTCGTCCAGGATTTCGACGGCGCGCTGGGCTCGCTATTCGGACAATACGCCGTATGCGTACACGCCCCGGAATGCGGATACAATTTCGCGTTGGAATTCAATGGCGATGTATATGCGTGCGATCATTGGGTGGAACCCGATTGGCTGATCGGCAATGTGGCCAACGCCGATTTCTTCACCTTGTCGCAATCAGCGCGCATGCAACGTTTTGGATTGAAAAAACATGCGGAACTGACCGATCAGTGTCGCCGATGCCCGTATGTGCGCATGTGCAACGGCGGCTGCCCGAAAGACCGTTTCCTGAAATCCAAGGATGGGCAAAACGGACAGAACTACCTCTGCGCGGGCTATTCACTGTTCTATGAGCATATCCGCCCGGACATCATAGGCATGGCCCGCCTGATTCGTTCCGGCCATGCCGCATCCGAAATCATGGATCCGCGCATTCGCAGTCGTGTGAGGGTCGGCGGAGCCCTGCCGTAATACTCCTCCATTCGGTTTGCCGCTGCCGGCTGCCCCCCCCTATTGCACATGCCGTTTTATTCCTCGAAAGGTTGGTATCGATGGCTCATCTCTTTCTGGCATTGATAGTCGGCTTCGGTGTCGGCATCGTCGTGGGGGCGCTAGGCGCCGGCGGCGGCATCCTATCCGTGCCGGTGCTGGTGTATCTGCTGGGACAGGAGCCTCATGCCGCGTCGGCCGGCTCCTTGGTGATCGTCGGATTGACCGCGGTGGTATCGCTGATGCCTCGCGCCCGCGAAGGGCATGTGCGTTGGCGAGACGGTTTGGTGTTCGGCGTGGTGTCTTCGGTCGGCAACGTGTTGGGGTCGCGCGCATCCCTGATGGTGGACGCGCATATGCTGATGATACTGTTCAGCGTGCTGTTGATGGCGGTTGGCGTGTTTATGGTGCGTAAATCCTGCCGTATGAGTCAAGTCGGTGACGCCGGAACCGTCGCGCATGCCGATTCCGGTTCCCCCAACCCGCATCGGTCCGTTTGGCTGCTGGTGGTATGCGCGACGGCGACCGGCGCATTAACCGGGTTTTTCGGCGTCGGCGGAGGTTTTGCCGTAGTACCGATGCTGGTGCTGGCTTTGGGGTTCACCATGCGCGAGGCCTCCTCGACATCGCTGCTGGTGATGATTATTGCATCGGCGGCCGGCCTGATGTCGCGCATTGGGACCAGCGTCAGCATCGACTGGGGAATCGTGATCGTCTTCGCATTGGCCTCAATGATTGGAGGACTGGTCGGAGCTCCGGCGTCACGCAGGATGCGGGAAGTCGTATTGACGCGATTGTTCGCAGGATTGCTGTTCATCGTGGCGACGTACACGATGATTTCCACACTTATCGAAATGCTCGCCTAACGACACGCCGAAGGAGTGCTCGCAGAACGGCGGATAGGTTTCGCACAATGGCGGAATTCCAATGGCTGCCTTTCAGCAACCATGGTTCTGCGAGCACCCCTTCGGCGTGTCGACGCGGTTTCAACCGCCCTCGAAGATGAATACAGCCATCGTTCGGTTTATGGAATCATGATTTAGTAAATTACGATTCCATAAATGGGGAACAGTGGGACAACGCCCGAAATTTTGCGTACTTTGGTCTGGGCCTGAGATAGGGGCATGGCCCGTGTCCTGTGTACGATTTTCTGTCGCCAAACAAAACAAATCGCGACTGGAAACGAAGGCACGAAGCCATGCCGCAGCAGATTCCACAGGTCCACCGGCACGCGGCCGGGGCGCCGAAAAAGAGGGCTCCCGGTCCGTCGGCGTCCCCGGGGAGGGCGGAACATGGTCGAACGCGTCTTCAACCGCATGAAGCACCACCGCAAGGCCGCCACCCGCTACGACAGGCTCGACGAGACCTTCCTCGCCAACCTCCAGCTCATCCTCATCGCCGTCTACCTGAAAAAACACAGCCAAAACCCAACTAGTGTAAACACACCCTAATCCAATCCTCCAACGAAGAGCTCCGCCGCAACAGGCGGGGCTCTTTGCATAAACCCGCGTGAGGTTTCTCACAAGGCGCAATCGCCGCACAATGCTGGCGTTTCCACCTCACGCACAGGAAGATAGAAAACATGAGCGAAACTTCGAACAACACCCGTTTGGAACACGATTGCATCGGCAAGATGGAAGTGCCGGCAAACGCCTACTGGGGCATTCACACCCAGCGCGCCATCAGCAACTTCCCGGTCTCCGGCATCACCGACAGTCAGCATCCGGAGCTGGTTCGCGCCTACGCCACAGTCAAGCGCGCTTGCGCCATCGCCAACGAGGAACTGGGACTCATCGACGCTTCCAAGGCCGAGGCCATCCGTGCTGCATGCCTGGAAATCGAGGCCGGCAAGCTGGCCGATCAGTTCCCGGTCGATGTTATGCAGGGCGGCGCCGGTACTTCGTCGAACATGAACATGAACGAGGTAATCGCCAACCGCGCGCTAGAAATCGCCGGCCATCAGCGTGGCGACTACTCATACATTCACCCGAACGACGATGTCAACGAATCGCAATCCACCAACGACACCTATCCGGCCGCCTGCAAGCTCGCACTGATTGACGCGCTGGGACCGCTTGCCGAGTCCACCAAGAAACTCGCCAAGGCCTTCCATGATTTGGCCGACAAGCACATCAATGATGTGACAATCGGCCGCACCCAGCTGCAAGACGCCGTGCCAATGACCTACGGCCAGGAATTCCACGCATTCGCCACACTGCTGAAGTCCGATTTGGCCGCGTTCGACCGCGTAGTGCCATTGTTGGCCCAGCTCAACCTCGGCGCCACCGCTATCGGCACCGGTATTTGCGCCGATTTGCGCTTCCGCCAGTCCGCCACCAAGCATCTGGCGCAAATCACGGGTCTGCCGGTTACCGCCGCCCCTGATCCGGTGGCTGCCATGACCGATATGGGCGCGTATGTGTCTACATCCGCAGCCGTAAAGAACCTCGCCGTGCATCTGAAGAAGGCCGCCGATGATCTGCGACTACTGAACTCCGGCCCTCGCTGCGGGTTCAACGATCTCAATGTGCCGGCACGCCAGGCAGGGTCCTCGATTATGCCAGCCAAGGTGAACCCGGTTATTCCCGAATGCGTCAACCAATGCTGCTTCATGATTTTCGGCATGGACGTGACCGTGAACTGGGCCGTGGCCGAAGGTCAGTTGCAGCTCAATGCCTTTGACCCGGTGATGGTGCATGAGCTGCTCACCGGCATGGCGCTGCTGACCAACGCGATGACGACGTTCCGCGTCAACTGCGTGGAAGGCATTGAAATCAACGCAGATAACGGGCGCGCCTACGCTCAGTCCTCGCCGTCGATTTCCGCCGCGCTCAATCACTATATTGGCTATGAGCATGCGGCCGACATCGCCGCCGAAGCCGTGCATACCGGCCGCACCGTGCGCGAAGTGGCCGGTGAACGCACCGACTTGCCCGCCGAACAGCTGGATGAGATTCTCGACCCGATTCGCCTGGCACGCGGCCTCGGGCAAACCTGCCGCGAGCATCAGGAATAGAGGAATTGGACCATGACCGGCGTGACGCTGCTGGCAGCATAACTGATCTTCCGCACTGGTCTCCCCCTCCGGCAGCCACGTTCCTCGTCAGAGGGAGGCAATCCGTATATACTTCCTCTGCCGAGGGGTCTCTCACGACTTCTTCAGAGATGGCCGATACAGTAAGGCATATGGATGAATATGCAGGAAATATTGATCGCTGGTTCCAAGCGAACGCCGGCAAACTCACGTGGTTGGCCATTGTATTAGTCCTCGTGCTGGTGACCGACCGGCTTGTCAGTCGCGTTCTGCGCAAGGTATTGGATAATTCGCAGATTCCCAGTGCCTCGATTTTCGTGAACCTCGCGCGTGTAACGATTTGGGTCATCGGCGCGGCAATGGTGCTGCAACCAGTATTCGGCATTAATCCCACCACACTGATCACCGCCCTCGGCGTTGGAGGCGTGGCGATTTCACTGGGTCTGAAAGATACCGTTGCCAACATCATCGGCGGATTCGGATTGATGCTAGGACACGTGATCCAGCCCGGAGATTTGGTGACCGTTCAAGGCGTCACCGGCACTGTGCATGACATCACCTGGCGGCAGACCGCGGTGCGCACCCGCAACGGTGATTTGATGATCATTCCCAACTCGGTGCTGAATACCGCAGCGCTGACCAAGTTGACGCCGGTGAGTGAGGGCATGTCGACGCTGGAATTCACCGCCAAAGCGTCCAGCGATCCGGCCGCTGTCAGTCAGGACATCCTCGACCGTGTGACCAAGGCGACCGCCAATGTGTCTTTGGAAGGGCAGCCGCCTCTGGTCAAATTCACCGGCTTCTCGCCTTATGGCATGACCGGCCAAGTACTGGTATTCGCACGCGAAGGCGTGCTGCTGTCCACTGTGACGGATGCCGCCGCGCGCGCCATCGCCGGAGCCGATTATCTTGTCGAAGACGGCGGCTCAACAGACAACATCTAACCATCTTGGCTTCCCTCTCTGAGGGGAGCTGCCAGACGAAGTGAGACTGAGGGGAGTACCGTGATACCGCGGAGACTCCCCTCAGTCAGCTTTGCTGACAGCTCCCCTCAAAGAGGGGCGCCAAAAAATGCTTACGCCAATAGCATCCAGATAGTCAGGCCAACGGTCAGCAGTATATAGATGACCACACCTGGATTGCCGTAGGTCGTGCGCACTTTCAAACCGGTAGGCAACTCTTCGGGAGCCAGATAGAATTCCCAGTTCCTGCGCTTGACGACCAGCAGCACGATACCGGCAATCAGGAGACCCAGCATCACCATGCCGTACAGCATCATGATGCTCAATCCGCGCATACCGCTGCCGCCTTGCACCATGCTCATGATTTCGGCTTCACTGATGGTGCCGCTGAGGATTCTGGGATCAATCTGCTTGAGCATCAGCGGCGCCAGCACGGAGCCATTGAGGTTGATCAGCATGTGCATCAGCACCGAGTAACGCAGGCGAGAGGTGCGCGTGTACACATAGCCGAAAATCAGGCCTAGACCGAAGGCATAGAAGAACTGGAACAGATTCATGTGGAACAGCGCGAATGCCAGTGCGGAGAACACGATAGCCGTCTTTTCCCCGTACCTGCGCAGACGGGAGATGATCTGCTTGCGGAAAAGCCATTCCTCGCAAATCGGCGCCAGCAGTCCCACAAACAGTGCATTCACCCACTCATTGCCGCCGAGCACCAGATCATTGATACGATTCGTGGCCTGACCATCGGTGATGCCGGCAGACAGCACCATGCCGATGATATTGCCGAGGTACATCACAGGAATGCATATGATGAAAAGCGGGATGAATTCGCCCGGCTTCATGGCAAATTGGCGGGTGCTGATGGCGGGCACGCGCGTGAACACCAGCATGCTGAGCGGCATGGCCACCAGATACAGCGGGCCCGAGGAGGCCAGCAACACCGCCCACGTAGGCACATCGTTACCGGCAAACTGATGTAATGCACCGGTGGCCAGCATGTTGAGCCCAATCCAAAACGCCACCATAATCGCGAGCGCCACGCCCACTATCGAAAAGCGTCGATATGCCACAAACCACCAGTTACCCGACTGCTGCGGCAACGTTGTTTGAGTTCCCTGCTCGGTTTGCGGCGTCTGCGGTTCGCTCATGGATTCCCCTTTATTACCGGTCCGAGGACCGCCTATGCACACGCTTCAAGAATACGGCAGTATGTTCAAAACCGTGCTAAGACCGAGAGGCATACCAGTCGGGAATTGTGCGGCAAGAGCCATTTCGCGTGGGACAACATGCAAAAATAGGCTGTTTTTGCGTATCGTCCCACGCTCCTCAAACCGCACCATGTGACCGTGGCGGTGAAATGGCGTCATTGCAACGATTTTCTAACAAGCACAATGGGACAACACACATGTATAACGTTTGACATGCATGTTGTCCCAAATTCAGTGGGACAACATGCAAAAAACAGCGATTATTTTATGTTGTCCCACACCATCACGCATCGGCAGCTACGGCCGACAGTGAATTTTCGCTATCATACGCTGCCGGCTGATTCCCCCATCGAGGCTCAGCAAGCAAGCGCTGCGACCGCGCGAGGAGCCACGACTACCTCATCGCCGACGGCGAGCCCAGCCGGCAACTCGCTGGCCGGCAACTGCACCGTGACCTTGAGCTGCTCGCCCTTGTTCCAGCGCTGGTATTCGCCGGAGGTGATCACCGTATCCACACGCACCAAGGAGCCGAGGAAGTGGATGACCTCAACGCGCGCACGCTCACCCACGTGGGAGTCATGCTGTGCGGCCGCGGTCAGAGTCAGATTCTCCGGGCGCACCAGCACGGCCACGGAATCACCCTTGGCCGACCCTTCGAGCAGCGGCACACGCTGGCCGAAGACCACGGCCTCGTCGCCATTGGACGCTCCGGGCAGGCGGTTGGTCAAACCAATGAACGTGGCCACATACTCAGTGGCAGGACGCTGGTAGAGATCCTGCGGAGCGGCGATCTGCTCGATCTTGCCCTTGTTCATCACGCCGATACGATCGGCCACGGCCAACGCTTCCTCCTGATCGTGGGTCACGAACACGGTGGTGGTGCCGGTGTTGAGCTGAATGCGGCGAATCTGATCACGCAGCTGCACACGAACCTTGGCGTCGAGGGCGGAAAGTGGCTCGTCGAGCAGCAGCACGCGCGGCTTGACTGCCAATGCACGAGCCAAGGCCACACGCTGCTGCTGGCCGCCGGACATCTGCTGTGTGTACTTTTTGGCCTGATCGGCAAGCCCCACGAGCTCAAGCTGCTCCATGGCAATCTTGCGACGCTCGGCCTTGCCCATGCCACGCACTTCAAGACCGAATTCCACGTTTTCGAGAGCGGTCATGTGAGGGAAGAGGGAGTAAGCCTGGAACACCATGGCCATCTCTCGCTTGTTGACCGGCACGCCGGTGACATCCTGGCCGCCGACCATGATGCGGCCGCCCTGAATATCCTCAAGGCCGGCAAGCGAGCGCAGCGCGGTGGACTTGCCGCAGCCTGAGCCGCCGAGCAGCACGACCATTTCGCCGGGCTTGATGTCCAGATTGAAATCGTCAAGCGCATGCACAGTAGAGCCGGGGTAGATCTTGATGACGTTCTGCATCTGAATGGAGCCACCGCCGCGCTTGACGGTGTCCTTGAGCAGAGCCTTGGCGGCCTTGGTCACGTCCTTGCCGCGCACGCCCTCGAGGGTAGCGGTGGGATCGTTCTTGAACGCATCCTCGGCGGCAGTCTGCGCGGAAGTCGCGGGGGCGACGGGCTGCACATCGGAGCCGGTGCCGACAGTCGGAGCCACATCGGCAACGGCCTCATGCGAAGCCTCATGGCCAAACATCGAACGGAAAGACATAATCATTTACCTTCTTTGGACTTGCGCATCGCATCAGAAATCAAGTCGAGCGCAACGAGCAGTACCACGCCGAAGAGCAGAGCCAGCAGCGACATGGCGGTGGAGATTTGTGAATTGGACTGGCCGAGCTGGTAGAGCGCGACCTGCAGGTTCATGCGGCCGAGCAGCGAGGCGACGGTGTATTCGCCCAGCACCACGGCGATGGAGATGAAGGATGCCGACAGAATCGACTGCCACAGGTTCGGGATGATCACCTTGAAGAACACCTTAGGCCAGGAGGCGCCGAGCGAACGGGAGGCCTCGACCAGGGTCTTGACATCGATGGAGTTGAGCCCCACGGCGATGGCGCGGAACGCGAACGGCATGACGAGGATCACGTAGGCGAAGCACAGCCAGATCGGGTTGGTGCTCAGCACGTCGGCCGAAAGCCAGCGGTAGATCGGACCAAGGCCGACGACCAGCACGATGGCCGGGATGGTCAGTGGCAAAGTGGCCACCCATTCGATTGCGCGCTCCAGGGCTTTGGAGCGAATGTGCACGATGACCATGGTGGGCACCAGCAGCAACAGCATGATCACCACAGTGACCGCGCTCAGCGCCAGCGAAGTGCCAACGCCCTGCCACAGCACTGTCAGGTCGGCACCCAACGATTCGCCGTTGCCGGTGAAGATCGCAATCCAGGGAGCCGCCGACCAACGGCCGGAGAGCGGATGACGCAGGGTGAAGATGAGCATGGCCAGCAACGGCACGAACAGGAACGCCAGCGTGACGAACAAAATCACGAATTTGATGACGCTTTGCTTGGCTCGGCGTGCGGCGCGCAGCTGCGGGGGCTTGGGGAACGTTACGGTGGACGCGACGACAGCACCGGCGATGCCGTCAGCATCGAACGCGCGAGTATCTTCTGAATTCACTGCCAACGTCCGGCCCTCTTTTCCACAGCGTGGCTCAGCAGCATGACGATGGCCACGACGATGATCATTGCGAATGCCAGCACTTGGGCAAAGCCCTGCTGGTTAGGATCCATCTCATTGCGCATGGCACCCTGAATCATCAACGGCACCAGAATCGAGCGCTGCGAGAACAAGGCTGCGGCAGTGGCGTATGCGGAGAACGCGGAAGCGAACAGCAGCAGGAGCGCGGAGATGAAGCGGGGAGCCAGAATCGGACAGGCCACGCGAGTCCAGTACTGGAACGTATTGCCGCCCAATGATTCGCAGGCCTCACGCCACTGCGGGCGAATCGAATCGACCGCAGGCAGGAAGATGATAATCATCAGCGGAATCTGGAAGTAGCAGTAGATGGTGATCAGACCGGGCAGCGAGCTCAGCCAGTTCGGGTTCACCGTGTAGCCGGTCAGAGTCTTGATGAGCATGGTACCGATGCCGTTAATGCCGATGGTGGCGATGAACGCGAACGCAAGCATCACACCGCCAAACTGGGCGAGCACCGAGGAGATGGCGGAGACCATGCGACGCAGCAGACCGTTCGGTTTGGCGCCGATGACCAGCGCGTAGGAGGCGAGCGCACCCACCACCGCACCGATCATGGAAGATGCCACGGACACCAGAATCGAGGTGCCGAATGCGGCGACGGTGTTGGCTTCGAACATCTTGTTGAAATTCGAGAGCGTGAAACCGCCGCTGCGATTCTGGAAAGCACCCACCACCACAATCACGGTGGGAGCCAGCAGAAAGCAGGCGGTATAGGCAAAGAACGGGAGCGTGGAGGCAAGCGTGCCCAGCTCCTGACGATGCTTCGCCAGCACGGACGAGGCGGCGGAGGGAGTAGCGGACGGACCCGCGGCCTTGGCGGCAGCAGGTCCGTTCTGTGCGATTGCGGCAGTCATGCGAGGTAACCTCAGTTGCCGATCGTCTTGTCCCAGTTGTTCTGGAGCCACTCGGTGATGCGGGTGGAGTCATCGTTGGTGTAGGAGACCGGGTCGCCTTCGATGGTGATGGCGTCCTTCAGGGTGTCCTGATCAACGGTGCCGTCTTCCTTCATGGAGTCGAGCAGCACCGGGTTGGCGCCGCCCTTGAACCACAGGTTCTGGGCATCGGCGGTGTACAGGTACTCCTCCCACAGGCGGGCGGCGGGCGGGTGCGGCGCGTCCTTGTTGATGGCCTGGTTGTAGTAGCTCACGACCTGGGCCTTCGGGAAGGTCTTGTACTTCCAGTTCACGCCCTTATCCTTGAGCTCCTTCTTGTAGGAAGCCTGGTTGTAGGTCCAGTCGAACACCACACCGGTCTGGCCGGAGTCGATGGTGCCGTTGGTCACGTCCACGGTGGTCAGGTTGCCGGCTTCCTGCAGCTTCTTGAAGAAGTCAAGACCAGGCTGCAGGTTATTGATGTCGCCGCCTGCGAGCTGGTTGACCATCAGGTAGCCGTTGAAGGCGGCACCGGCTTCGGCGGGCTTGCCGTTCAAGGACACCGTGCCGGCGAACTTGGAATCGAGCAAATCGTCCAGAGAGTTGATCTCACCGTACTTATCGGCATTCCAGCCCACGGACATGATGCCGGTGTAGTCGGCGTAGTAGGCGCCGTCGGCATCCTTGGCGGCGTCCGGAATCTTGTCCCAGGCCTGCACCTTGTACGGAGCGAAGCTATCGGTGGAAGTGGCGGCGATGGCCTGGCCGACATCGAACACGTCGGGGGCGGCGTCGGTGCCCTTGTTGGTCTTGGCGGCGTCAAGCTCTTCCTTGGAGGAAGCGTTCGGGTTGAGCTCGGTGACCTTGATCTCCGGGTACTTCTTCTTGAAGCCTTCGATGACCTCGCCGTAGTTGGACCAGTCGTGCGGCAGCGCGATGACGTTCAGCGCACCCTCTTCCTTGGCGGCCTTTTCGAGGTCTTCCATAGTACCGAAGTCGGCGAGGGAAGTGGCCTTGGCGGACTTCCCGTTCACGGTGACGGCCTTGCCGGCACTTTCGCCGGCGCCATCGGAGGAGGCGCTGCTGGAGCCGCAGGCGGCCATGGAGAATGCAAGCACGGCGGCAAGGGAGCCGGCCGCGATCTTACTCAGGTTGTTCATAATGTTCCTTTTCTCAACATCATCCAGACGGAAACGGTCTGGGGAACCGGGCTCGTTGCGCGGCATGCGCGCAGCCCGTAATCCCAAGAAAAGAAACTATGCGTCCAATCTGTCCGGACACTGGCGTGAAAGTGAATTGCATTCGCCATTTGCCATACGTTGGCTGAACTCAGGAAAACTCTGCATGAACTGTTGACGCTCGACGGCCATACGTCAAAAAAAATGGCTTCCCAAGGAGGGAAGCCACGCAGTCGCTGTTGCGAGATTACTTCAACACGCCTTCGATCAGACGGGTGATGAGTTCGGTGTATCCCACACCCGTGGCGTCCCACGCCTTGGGATACATGGAAATCGGCGTGAAGCCAGGCATGGTGTTGATCTCGTTGACCATCACGGTGCCGTCCGGAGTCACGAAGGTATCCACGCGGCTCAGACCCGCTCCATCTACGGCCTTGAACGCACGGCGAGCCACGTCGCGTACATCCTCAAGCACGCTGACGGGCAGGTTGGCCGGCACTTCCACATGGCTGGCGGAAGCATCCATGTACTTGGAATCGAAATCATAGAACTGGTCGTCATTCTGGTGGTCAAGCACGATTTCGCCGGGCCAGCTGGCCTCGGGCTCATCGCCCGCCTTCGGGCACAGCACGGCGCATTCGATCTCGCGGCCATCGATGCCCTGCTCGATGAGCACCTTCCAGTCATGCTCACCGGCCGTGGCGATGGCAGCGGCCACACGGTCCTGCTGGGTTTCCAGATCCTCGGCTTTATCCACCTTGGTGACGCCAAAGCTGGATCCAGCACGGGAAGGCTTGACGAACAGCGGATAAGCCAGTCCGGCTGCCTCGATTTGGGCGACCACATCGGCTGCGGTGAACGCGCGCGCATCCACCATAATGCCGGGAGCCGTCGGAATACCGGCAGCATTGAGCACCACTTTGGTGTAGTGCTTATCCATGCAGGCGGCAGAGGCGAACACGCCACAGCCCACATACGGCACACCCATCATCTCGAGAAGACCCTGCACCGTGCCGTCCTCGCCGTAAGGGCCATGCAGCACAGGCAGCACCGCATCGACATGCCCCAGCGAGGTCAGCACGTGATGTATCTCAGGATCGGACAAGCTCACAAAGCTGGTGCCAAAACCGGAGTCGGCATTGCTGAGATGATCCGGCTCACCGGCAAAGAAACCGTCCTTGCCTCGCGAGGGGTCGAGAATCACCGGACGGGATTCCGGCGTGATCTTCACGGTCGGCAGCTCGTCGCCGTCCAGATTCCAGCCGCGCGGATCCTCACCGTCGATAATCCACTTGCCGTCCTTGGTGATGCCCACCGGAATCGGCTCGAAACGTTCGGTATCCATAGCCGCCAGCACGCCGGCCGTGGAAATGCAGGAAATCGAATGTTCATCCGCACGCCCACCATAGAGCACCACAATACGTTTCTTGGCCATAACCATCCTTTGACTGCTGAACGAAACTTTTAATCTGCTATGAGTTTACTCGACAGTGATTTCACGCCCGAAAAGCCCGGCAAGCATTTCCGCACAGGAAATGCCCTCATTGAGCACACGGCTCATCTGATAGGCCAACGGAGTGGGCACGTCAAGCTGATTGCCCAAAGCCACCACCGCATCCGTGGTAGGCACACCCTCCGCCACGCCATTGCTGACCTTAGTGGCTTCTTCCACGCTCAGCCCCTTGCCGAGGTTGGAGCCAAACGTGTAGTTGCGGGAAAGCGGCGAGCCACAGGTGGCGATGAGATCGCCCACACCCGCCAGCCCAAAGAAGGTCTTGGGATCGGCGCCTGCCGCAGCACCCAGAGCAGTGAGCTCGGCAAGTCCGCGGGTCTCGATCATGGCGGCGGTGTTCTCACCGTAACCGGCACCACGAGCCATACCCACGGCGAGCGCGGTCACGTTCTTCAGGCTGCCGCACATTTCCAGACCAATGACATCAGTGGTCACGAACGCCTTGAAGTATTTGGTGGTGCAGGCCTCGGCCACGATGGTGGCGTTGTCGATGTTCTCGCAGGCCACCACGGTGGCTGCGGGATGACGATCGGCGATTTCCTTGGACAGGTTCGGGCCGGAGATGGCGGCAAAGCGGTCAGCCGGCAAATCAAGGGTCTCACGAACCACTTCATCCATGCGCTTGTTGGTGTTACGCTCGATGCCCTTCATCAGGCTGACCACGATGGCATGCTCGGGAATCAATCCCCTGAACTCAACGAGTGCCACACGGGCGAACTGGGCGGCGATGGCCACGACCACAATATCGGCATCCTTGACGGCTTCGGCGCGATTGCCAGTGGCGGTGATGGCATCCGGCAGCTTCTTGACAGACGGCAGGCGAACACCATTGCGCCGATTGTCCCGGATATCCTCGACGATTTCCGGTTCACGGGCCCACATGGTCACGTCATTGCCGGCATCCGCCAGCACCTGGCCGAAAGCAGTACCCCATGCTCCTGCACCGAGAACCGTTATTTTCCTACCCATATCAAATTCCTACCTTCGCTTGTCGCATGGAGTGCTGTTTTTCTACCTCACGGCTATCGTCGTTCGGCGTCGCCTACCGACAGCCCACCGGGCTGTCGCCTTTACGACTCCGTCCATACTCCTGCACCGAGAACCGTTATTTTCCTACCCATATCAAATTCCTATTTTCGCTGCGCGCAACTGCGCGTTATGCTACTCCACCGCCGGGAACTGGCCACCAGCCTCGGGCCACGGCTTACGGCTCATGGAACGGTAATCCCAATAGCCTTCTGCCGGGAATCGCTCGCCACGAATCTCCTCCAACACCGTGTTCATGCGCTTGAATACACGCCACATCAATTCGTCCACGGCCTCGGCGGGCGGTTCATCGCCCCAGGAATCCATGTCAACAAGCAGATCGGAATAATCGAGCGCCTCGTCGTAGCACATCACCACATTCTTGCGAGGCCACGGCCACCAGTGGTTGATGGAAGCCGCGCCCCACGTCACTGCAGGGTAGAGCGGCACTTGATGGCCAAGTCTGCGGGAGGCTTCAAGCGCAATGTATCCTACACCCTCCTTGATGCTCATCACCCATTTCTTCGGGTCGCGGGTCACCGTGCCTTCCGGCCAAACGGTGAGGGGGCGGCCGGAAGTAAGAATATCGATTGAGGTCTCCTCGATCTGCTTGGCCTTGCCGGAGCGACGCTGCACCGGCTGCATGCCGACCAATTGGAACCATTTGCCGATCAGCGGCCACTTGGCCATCTCGGCCTTGGCCATGTAACGCGGGCGACGGCCCATGTGGAACAGGCTCATCATCGGCACGAACACATCGAACATGGTGATGTGGCTGGCCGCGGTAATGAACGGGCCGGTTTCCGGCACATGGTCAAGACCCCATGCCTTGGTCTTGCAACTAGCGCGGAATACCACGGAAACACCGGCCAGCAGTCGCTTGGTGGCCTTGGGGTTCTGGGCGTTGATCTCCGGCTGGTTCGGCGTACGCGGACCAGTCGGATAGTAATTGGTGGGGTCCACAAGTGTATGACTGCCTGCCAGACGCTTGACCTGTTCGTCGCTCAGCGGGCTCACAGCCGAACGCGGCGACGGTTTTCCTTTGGATGCCATGGTCACTATTGTGGCACGAACCGACGCCCAAACCATGCATTACCAGCCCCGCTGGTGGATGCCGTCAGCACATCTGACTGGGGGTGGTCTCAGCTCACGGCCAAAACCACCCCCTCCGTCCGACTATTGCCGGGCAGCCCCCGCCAGCGGGGGCAAATACGTCACTCCACGGCGATGGCGTCGATCTCCACCAGTGCACCCTTGGGAATCATGTTGTTGCCAAAGGCCACACGTGCGGGCTTCACGGAACCGATGAACACCTCGGCGTAGCGAGCGTCCACTTCCTTGAAATCCTCAACGTTCTTCAGGTAAATGGTGGCACGACACACATGCTCAATGCCAGTACCGGCGGTGTCGAGAATATGCTTGATGTTCTTCAGCGCCTGCGCGGCCTGCTCGCCCGCGGTATCCCCTGCCAGCTCACCGGTGGTCGGATCAATACCCAGCTGACCGGACACGAACACGAAACCATTGGCCTTCACCGCCTGGCTGTACGCGCCCAGCGCGGCCGGGGCCTCCGAAGTAGCTACGGCTTCCATCTTCTCGCTCATTATGTGCTCCTCTTGTTGGATTAGCGAACCCGATTACGTAGCAGTTTACCGAGCGCAGGCACGCTTACGGATGCCACTGCCCGCCATGCGGCCATATTCCGCCTCACCGCCCGGGCGATATGCAGCAGAGCGCTTCCGGGATGCTTCACCACATATGCCAGAACGGCTGTCCCTTGCGACGCACACGCAGGCCCGCCGTAACCGCGAATCCCGTCACCAGAGACAGCGCCAGTACCATAGCGAGCAAGTGAACCGACCAATGCCGCTGCGACCCGTTCCGGATCATCGCACACCTCCTCATGGGGTGAGTTCCACGACCTCAATCCATTTCATTATGCGCTCTTAAAACCCAACACAACAGCATTCCATGGGGTATTCGTGGATGCCCTCAGGGAAAACTCGGGGAACCCTGAGCGAGCATGAAAAAAGGGCTTTCGACATATGCCGAAAGCCCCACTGGTGGGCTTGATGGGGATCGAACCCACGACCTTCTGTTCCGGAGACAGACGCTCTATCCACTGAGCTACAAACCCGAGCAACTTCTTTACTGTACACCAACCATCACCCGCGCCAAGCCACTATCATCGAACAGCGCAGCCCAGCCGGCATCATGACCATATTGTGAGGCCAATCACCGGCAAAACCTAGGGAAACGCCGTAAACGGCTCTACAATGGGGTTATGTCGGAACCTACAGATGACTTCGAATACGAACGCCGCTTCTTCTGCCGCGAGCTGCCAGACGAATACAACGACGGCGACATCCCGACCCTCATCATCCAGAGCTACTACGTGCATGCCGACAACTATGCGCTGCGCGTCAGGTTGGTCTCACACAAGGTGAGCGTCAATATGACCCCTGACATCGACCCGATTGCCGTGCTGGATGAGCACCGCGAGCAGTTCTCGGAGGCCTTCGTTACCGTTAAGGGACCGTCCGTGGGCGGCACCCGATATGAAGTGGAGCGTGAGATTGACGCCCGCATTGCCGCGGAACTCATCAAGCGCGGCGGCGAAGTGGTTATCAAGAACCGCTATTCCGTATGGATTGCGGAGGACGGCTGGAGTGTGGATGTGTTTGGCGGGCTCAATGCGCCTCTTATCGTGGCCGAGGCCGAACGATCGGGACCAGTAACCAATCTGACGATTCCGAAGTTCTGCGTTACCGAAATCACCGATCAGGCACGATTCAACAATGACGGACTGGCTGCCAAGCCGTTCAGCACATGGGCCGACGACTTTGAAGAGGAGCTGGCTTTGGACGGGCCACGGTTCCAGCAGTATTTCGGGAAAAACCGGATGGCGTAACAGCCAGCTCAGCCGCAATTAAGGACGGGCTTTGCCCCGCAGCTTTCTGGCTCGACTATCGTCTCGCCCTCGCCTACAAACAGCCCACCGGGCTGTTTGCTTCACGGCTTGGCCTCACCCGAGGGAAGCCAAGGAAAATCAGTACATCAGGGTTGCGAGACGGCGACGGGCACGAGCTAGGCGCGGGTCGGTCGGCTCGGGTATGGTGAAGTACTCGAGCAGGCGCTGACGCACCGCTTCGAGATCGCCCTTATGGCCTGCGGCCAAGAAGTCAAGCAGACGGTCAAAAGCATCCTGGATCTGGCCGCCAATCATATCGATATCAGCCACGGCCAGTTGCGCTTCCACATCGTCGGGCGCAGCGGCTGCGGCGGCACGCACCTCGCGCACATCCGCGGAACCGGAACGGGCCAGCAAAAGCGCCTTGGCATGTTCGCGGGCGGCCAGTGCATCAGACGGATCGGATTCCATAACACGTGCATATTCAGCGGCGGCACCGGCGTAGTCGCCTTCCTCGGCTAAGCGATGAGCCTCAGCGTGCTCGGGAGGCACTTGCTCCGTATCAGCACCAGTCGCACCGGTACTCGCGGCAGCATCGGAATCAGGATCGCCGGAATACGGCGCAGTGCCGTTGACGCCGGACTGGGCAGCGGCCTGAATAATCTTGGGAATCACTTCGTCGGTGAGCTGCTTCAGCTCATCATCACCCGGCAGACCCTGTAGCAACGGCATCGGGCGACCGGAAATCAGCGCAAACAAGGCCGGCGCACCTTGCACTTGCAGTGCCTGTGCGATCGAAGGATTAGTCGCGATGTCAATGCGGGAGAGCTGAATCTGGCCATTGAGACCATTCACCGCATCGCCCAGCGCGCGAGCCATCGAGAAAAGACGGTCGTCAGTGGGCACCCACAGCAACAGCAGAATCGGGAACGTGGCGGAGGTCTGCACCATCGCCTGGAAGGTGTTCTCGGTGGTGTCGATCACATAGCCACCAGCTGCCGGTGCGCCGCCAGCCTGTCCTGGCTCAGCCTTGACCTGATGCTTCAGCGCTTCCAAATCGACAGCACCCGCCAACGATACTCCTGGATTGAACTGCTGCTGATCAGCCATATATGCCTCCACATGTACGCGCACGATTCGCACGCCCGACAATCAAACAATGCTGGAATCGATTGTAGTGCCGATTCCCGCCGCGTAGCCATTCTTCCACTACGCGGTGAAATTCCCACCACGTAGTGAATCACCACCACGTGGTTACCCAAAACAGCGTTATTCTGCGAAAGACAAAATTCGTCTGACATCGCGGTGGGGAAATTACTACGTGGTGGGAACTTACAGCGCCTCGACCTTGACCGGAGTGCGGTCGGCACCCACGGCGGTGATCTGTTGACCGGAGTTGGCCGAAGGAATGTACAACGCCACCACGTTCACGTATGTGACCTTCATGGTGCTGGTGTACTTGTCGCTGTTGAACAGGATCTTCTCATCATCGGAGGCGGGCTGGGATTCGCGTCCGTCACCGGCCTGACGAGTCCACACGGAATCGACACGACCCACGACCAAATCGCCACCATCAGCCGTGCGCATCACCCACATCTGGTCGGGCACGGCAGTGAAGGTCTGCTCCTGCGTGCCGTTGTTGCGGGCGATGCCTTCCTGCACGGTGTTGGTCAGTTCGGCGATCTTCTGGCGCAGCTGGTCATCCGCGAATTGCGAGGCGAACTTGCTATTCGCACCGTTCTGCAGCACATCGGCATACTGGGTCAACGCATCGGCAGGCGTGTCCACCAGATTCTCATCCTTATCGGTGCCCATTCTCGAACCGATGGTCGGCACCTCGAACTTCGGCAGCTGCGCTCCCTCAAACAGACGTGCCATGGCCATCAGCTTGTAATTCTGACGGGCTGATTCCTGATTCAGCACCAATAAACGCTTGGACTGCTGGTCTTCGGTAGTGGTGGTGATGGTGAATACCGAGCGCGGCCAGCCGTCATCCGTGGGAATCACCACCTGGGCGATGTCCTTAGGAATGGTCGCATACTTGGACATCGAGCCGCTTTTCTGGGCAATGGTGGCCTGGCTGGTGCGAATCTCCAGTTGAGGCCCGCCCATCACGGCCTTATAGCCGTCCGCGGATCGAGCCGCGTCGGCCTGATCGATCGTTTCCAAAATCTTGGTACGGATCTTCTTCTCCTGCGCCTCAGTCAAATCCGGCTGAGCCTTGGTGGATGAGTCAGCGGCCGGGGTGGGCAGCTGACCTTCGCAAGCGGCCAACGGCATAATCAGCGCGGCAACGGAGAGAGCGGCGACGCACAGCTTGTTCCAACGCATGCTCATCAGTTCTCCTCCTGGTTGTCCACATCATCGGCCGCGGAGCTATCCGAGGCCTCACTGTCATTGACTTCCTGAGCCAAACGGGAGAAGTATGCCTGCAACTCATCAGGAGAAATCACTGATGTCGACTCGGTATCCGGCATCGTCTCGGTCTCCCCCGCTTCGCCGGACTGCTGATCGGCGACCAAATTGCGGGACGCGGGATCGATAATCGTGGGAGATTCGGCCGACTCGGCGGGCACGGTCTTCTTGAAACCGCGACGGTGTGCGGCATGGCGGCGACGCTTACGGCCGGTCGGCGGCACTTCAGCCGGAATCGAGCCGTTGCCAATAATTCCCTGTTCAACCTGTTCCGCGAACGACGGCCCCGTTGACGCAGTGGCCTTGCCCTCCACAATGCGCTTACGGCGCTTATGCGGAGGCATGGCGAACACGGACGCACACAACACCGCGATTACCGCCAGCAGACCGCCGGACAGGTAGAACGGCATGGCGAAATCGGGAACTTCAGAGCGCACCCAGTGCATGCTGATAGTGGCGGACGCCTTATGTGAGCCGAGATCCATGATGGCCACGGTCGAAGCGGCGGGATCTTTGCTATCAAAGGTCACCGAACCATTGCCGCACTTCACGGAAGTCCACATATCGGAGTCTTTGAATGCCACCTCGTTGGCGTCATCCGACGAGCCCGATTGGTTCTTGGTGGGCTCACCCTTCTGAACGCCGAGCTCGGTCCAAGAAGTCAAACCGCTGATGCGCTGATAGGACTTCTCGCTTGCTACCCAACCGGCTGCATCCTTGGTGGAGGCCAAGGCTACGCATGTCTCATCCTTGGACGAGGAGGACTTCACGGTCATCGTCGTGTTCTTATCCAACAAGGTGAGCACGCCGGGATCGGTAACCACATAGCGAGAACCGGTCACGTTGGCAGATGCGGTGATCTCACTGGAAGGCTTCCATATCGTGGCGTTCAGCACTCCGAGCACAATCGCCGCCACAGCTAGCAAACCGAAAATAGGCGTTACCACGCCGCGCATGATCATGGCATGACGAGTCGGGCGCTCGGACTTTTGCGTCTCGGCGTCTTCCGTGCTCTCGGTGCTCTCAGCATCGACACCTCCGGCACTCTCAGTATCAGTACCATCGGCGGCATCGGCAACGTCATTGGCATCGCTGACATCGGTCGAGTCGGTCACGTCACTGACTACGTCAGACTCCGTGGCCTCCTGATCTGGGCCCATTGCTTGTTCTTCAACACTCATAACGGCACTATTCTACAATCTTCACCTGTCTATTACCTAGAAAGGCTGAAAATCAGGGTTTACCGGTAGTGTGGTGTGCCATGCGTACTTTGTCTACCCTGACCAAAACCATAGCCGTTGCCTGCTCGCTGATCATGTGCATCTCGCTGGCCGGCTGCTCGAACTCGTCCGATTCCAAGAGCGACTCCTCGAAGTCGTCCTCTTCCAAGACGGCGAATCAGATTGCCGGCGTAACCGCCAAGGGCAAGCTGGGCGAGAAGCCGACCATCTCCTTCAAAGCCCCGATGACCGTGTCCGACGGCTCCTACGTGGTGCTGCAGAAGGGTGACGGCGACACAATCGAAGAAGGTGACCGCGTCTGCGCCCAGGGTATCGCCCTGAATGTCAAGGACGGCACCGAGCTGATGGATACGTGGACCAAAAATACGCCGGATTGCTCGCTCCTGGTCGATTCCTCCACCCTGTCTTCGACCTATTACGACCAGATCAAGGGCGCCAAGCTCAACACCACTATCGGTTTCGGTGTGAACGCCGAGGATTCTTCCGGCTACTCCTACATTCTGGCGATGACGTTCGTTTCCAAGTCCAAGGATCTGAAGAAGGCCACCGGCGAAGAGGTCAAGGACGTGCCGTCCAATCTGCCGAAGGTGACGCGTGCCAAGAACGGCAAGCCGTCGATCGACATGAACGGCCAAGGTGCGGTCGATTCGCTGGTTTCGCAGACACTGGTCAAGGGCACCGGCAAGGAAGTGACCGACAAGAACACTGTGGTGGTCAAGTACACCGGTTGGCTGACCGATGGCACCCAGTTCGACTCCTCTTGGGATAAGAACACCACACTTGAGGCTGACATGTATTCCGGCGGCCAGCACGGTGTGATCGAAGGCTGGCAGAAGGGTCTGATTGGTCAGACCGTCGGATCCCAGGTGCTGCTGGTGGTTCCGCCGGATCAGGCTTACGGCGACAAGAAACAGGGCTCGATTCCCGCGAACTCCACGCTGGTATTCGTAGTGGATATTCTCGCCGCGTATTAAACACTCAGCAAATAGCGTTGCCCCCGCCAGCGGGGGCAACTTTGCATTCAGAACAGCCTGAGGCTATCGTCCTCGGTGCCTTTCATATCGTCGTAGTCGAGGATGAGGCAGGTGAAGCCGCGGTCCTTGGCCAGCACCTGGGCCTGCGGCGTAATGGTCTGTGCGGCGAAGATGCCGTGCACCGGGGCCAATAGCGGGTCGCGATTCAGCAGCTCGCAATAGCGGGTCAACTGTTCGACGCCGTCGATGCCGCCATGACGCTTGATTTCCACAGCCACATGCTCGCCCTCGGCGTTGATGGCCATGATGTCCACTGGACCGATGGCTGTCGGATATTCACGGCGTACCAACTTAGCGCCCTTGCCGATACGTTCGATCTGCTCGGCCAAGTATCGCTGCAGATGGTCTTCCACACCGTCCTTGATGAGGCCAGGATCTTCGCCCAAGTCATACGTCTCATCGGAATAGATGTGCTGCAACGTCACTTCCAGAATGTCCGAACCCTTATCGGCGCTCACACGCAGCACTTTTTCCGGCACCGGCGTATCCACATCATCATCAGCACCATCGGGCGTGATGTCCTTCAACGTGCAAGGTGCGGTCATCCAGTTGAGCGGTTTATAGGAGCCCAGCTCAGAGAAAATCAACAGACTGGAATCGGCCTTAATGAGCAACACACGCTTGGCCAGCGGCAACGAGGCATTGAGACGGCCGGAGTACTCCGCAGAACAGTCGGCAACAATAATTCGCATAGGCCACCACTGTAGCGCAACACATAGCAAAAGGGGCTCTCTGGAAACCAGAGAGCCCCTTTACAGGGTCACAGCGAAGTGAATGTCACTCAGCAGTGCCGGAGTACTGGACGTCGTGGCCGCGCTCGACCGCCACAGTGAGTTTGTTCGAGTCGAAGGAGATGAATCCGTCGGTCACCTCGAACATGTGGCGATCGCCATCGGGCTCAACCACGGTGAGCGTACCCTGCTTGATCACCGTGAGCACAGGCTCATGGTCGGGCAGGATGCCCATGCCGCCTTCGGAGGCGGGAATGGTCACGCTCGCCGCGTCGCCATGCCACACGGGGTGGTCGGCAGCGACGATGTTGACCTTCATCGTGGTTTTTTCCGCGGCCATCACGCACCCAGTTCCTTCTGCATGTTGTGCCACTTCTCTTCGAGGTCGTCGATGCCACCAATGCCGGAGAATGCCTGCTCCGGAACGTCGTCGTACACGCCGTCGCAAATGCGGGTGAAGGCTTCGATGGTCTCGTCGGCCGGCACGTAGGAGCCGGGACGACCGGTGAACTTCTCAGCCACGTAGAAGTTCTGGCCGAGGAACTGCTCGATCTTACGAGCACGGTTCACGGTGGTCTTGTCCTCTTCGCCGAGCTCGTCGATACCGATCAGGGCGATGATGTCCTGCAGTTCCTTGTTACGCTGCAGAATCGCTTTGACGCGGTTGGCGCAGTCGTAGTGAGCCTGGCCCACGTAACGCGGATCGAGGATTCGCGAGGTGGAGCTCAGCGGGTCCACAGCCGGGTAGATACCCTTGGAGGCAATGTCACGAGAAAGCTCGGTGGTTGCATCCAGGTGGGCGAAGGTCGTGGCCGGAGCCGGGTCGGTGTAATCATCGGCAGGCACGTAGATGGCCTGCAGCGAGGTGATCGAGTGACCACGGGTCGAGGTGATGCGCTCCTGCAGGGAGCCCATCTCATCGGCCAGGTTCGGCTGGTAACCCACGGCGGAAGGCATACGACCCAACAGGGTGGACACCTCAGAACCGGCCTGGGTGAAACGGAAGATGTTGTCGATGAACAGCAGCACGTCCTGGTTCTGCACGTCACGGAAGTACTCAGCCATGGTCAGTGCGGTCAGCGGCACGCGCAGACGGGTACCCGGCTGCTCATCCATCTGGCCGAAGACCAGTGCGGTCTTCTCGAGCACGCCGGCCTCGCCCATCTCGCCGATCAAATCGTTACCCTCACGGGTACGCTCACCAACGCCGGCGAACACGGACACACCGCCGTGGTTCTGGGCCACGCGCTGAATCATTTCCTGAATCAGCACGGTCTTGCCCACACCTGCACCGCCGAACAGACCGATCTTGCCGCCCTGCACGTACGGGGTCAGCAGGTCGATGACCTTGATGCCCGTCTCGAACATCTGGGTCTTGGACTCCAGCTGATCGAAGGCCGGCGGGTTGCGGTGGATAGGCCAGCGCTCGGTGACGGTGATGGTTTCATCCGGCTTCTTGTTGAGGATATTGCCGGACACGTCGAAGACGTGGCCCTTGGTCACATCGCCGACCGGCACGGAAATCGGGGCTCCGGTGTCGGAGACCAAAGTGCCACGGACCAGGCCGTCGGTAGGCTTCAGAGCAACGCAACGAACCGTGGAATCACCGAGGTGCTGTTCGACCTCAAGGGTGATTTCAGTGACCTTTGCCTCGCCCTCTTCCTTGGCGCCGGTGTTGACGATCTTTACTTTCAGGGCGTTGTAGATGTCGGGCAGATGACCCACCGGGAATTCAACGTCGATAACCGAGCCCTGGACGCGGGTGACGCGACCGTCGGTAGGCTCGGCCGCTGTGGTCTGGTTGTCAGCCATATGCGTTCCTACTCTTCCTCTTTGTTCAGCGCGTCGGCGCTGCCGATGATTTCGGTAAGTTCCTGGGTAATCGAGGCCTGACGCGAGGCGTTGAGCTTGCGGGTAAGGTCATCGATCAGGTTATGAGCGTTGTCGGTAGCCGTGTGCATGGCGTTCTGTCTGCTTGCGGTCTCCGATGCGGCAGCTGTCAGCAGGCATTCGTGGATACGGGACTGGATGTACTTCGGCAGAATGGCATCCAACACTTCCTCGATGCTCGGCTCGAAGGTGTACAGCGGAGCCACGTCCGCCACAGCCGGAGCTTCTTCATCAGGAGCGGGGACCTTGGCCTCGTTCTCCACGATCTCGACGGGCAGCATGCGCAGCACGCGCACCTTCTGCACCACCATGTTGATGAACTCGGTGTAGACGATGTAGAGTTCGGAAACTCCACCCTGCTCCGCCGGCTTCATGTAGGCATCCATCAACGTGCTGGAGATGGTTTCAGCAATTTCCACGCCGGGCTGGTCGGTGTCGCCTTCCCATGTGGCCGCGATGTCACGGTTGCGGTACTTGTAGTACGTCGAACCGCGACGTCCGTACACGAACAGCTCCGGCTGCTTGCCGGCCGCATCAAGGCGGGCGAGCAGCGATTCCGTTTCACGGATAATCGAAGAGGTGTACGGGCCGGCCATGCCACGATCCGAGGTGAGGGCGAGAACAGCCACGCGAGGGTTGTTCTCGTCCTTCACTGCGATCGGATGCGTGATATGGGTGTGTGCCACCAACGCTTGCACGGCATCGAAAATCGCATCAGTGTACGGCTTCGCGTTCAGGGCCACATCACGGGCCTTGGCAATGTGCGAAGACGCGATCATCTCCTGAGCGTTGAAAATCTTGGCCAACGACTCAGTGGAGTGGATGCGTGATTTCAATGCGAGTTGCGAGCCCATGGCTTACTTCTCTCCCGCCACGATCTTTTCCTGATCGACCGGCGCTGCCTTGGCAACGTCCGGCTTCTTCTCGACCAGCGGCTTGCCGTTGGAGGAAACGAAGGTCGAACGGAATTCGTCCACGGCCTTATCGAGGGCAGCCTCGGTATCGGCGGTGAAGTCCTCGGTCTCGCGGATGGTCTTCAGGATGTCGGTGTTGTGGTCGATGTAGTCCAGCAGTCCCTGCTCGAACGGAAGCACGTCGGACAGCTCGAGGTCATCGAGCTTGCCGTGGGTGCCGGTCCACACAGACACGACTTCCTGCTCCATGGAATACGGGTGGAACTGCGGCTGCTTCAACAGCTCGGTCAGGTGAGCACCACGGGTCAGCTGGGCCTTGGATGCCGCATCCAGATCGGAGGCGAACATGGCGAAGGATTCCAGCGAGCGGTACTGCGCCAAGGAGATCTTCAAGGTACCGGAGACCTTCTTCAGAGCCTTGGTCTGTGCGGCGCCACCGACTCGAGAGACCGAGATACCGACGTCCACGGCGGGGCGCTGGTTGGCGTTGAACAGATCGGACTGCAGGAAGATCTGGCCATCGGTAATGGAGATCACGTTGGTCGGGATGTAGGCGGACACATCGTTCGCCTTGGTCTCGACGATTGGCAGACCCGTCATCGAACCGCCGCCCAGGTCATCGGAGACCTTGGCGCAACGTTCGAGCAGACGAGAGTGCAGGTAGAACACATCGCCCGGGTAAGCCTCACGCCCCGGCGGACGACGCAGCAGCAGGGAAATCGAACGATAGGCCTCTGCCTGCTTGGACAGATCATCGAAGACGATGAGCACGTGCTTGCCGTTGTACATCCAGTGCTGGCCGAGGGCCGAGCCGGTGTACGGGGCAATGTACTTGAAGCCAGCGGAATCAGCTGCCGGGGAGGCCACGATGGTGGTGTACTCCATGGCGCCGGCGTCTTCCAGGCTCTGCTTCACCGAAGCGATGGTGGAGCCCTTCTGACCGATGGCCACGTAGATGCAGCGAACCTGCTTCTTCGGGTCGCCGGATTCCCAGTTGGCCTTCTGGTTGATGATGGTATCGATCGCGATGGCGGTCTTACCGGTCTGGCGGTCGCCGATGATGAGCTGGCGCTGGCCGCGACCGACCGGGGTCATTGCATCGATGGCCTTCAGACCAGTGGACAGCGGCTCATCGACCGGGTGGCGGTGCATCACGTCGGGTGCCTGCGCCTCGAGGATACGGCGGCCTTCGATGCCCTGGATCTCGCCCAGGCCATCAATCGGGTTGCCCAGCGGATCCACGACGCGACCGAGGTAGCCGTCGCCGACAGGCACGGAGAGCACTTCGCCGGTACGGCGCACTTCCTGGCCTTCCTCGATTCCAGCGAAATCGCCGAGGATAACCACGCCGATCTCACGGGCGTCAAGGTTGAACGCCAGGCCGAGCGTGCCGTCTTCGAACGTCAGCAGCTCATTGGCCATGCAACCAGGCAATCCCGTCACGTGCGCAATGCCATCACCGGCCGTGGCGACATAGCCCACTTCCTGGGTGGGGGTGTCGCTCGGCTTGTACGACGCAACGAAGTCGTCGAGGGCCTTGCGAATCGAGGCGGGATCGATGGTCAGTTCTGCCATGATCACTCCTTCTATTGGTTATTGTTCAGTCAAGTCTTTTGCTTGTGTTGGGCGGATGGGCTCGGCTCTCAGACCGGGCTTGCTTCCGTCTGTACCCTGCGGTGCAGGTTCTGCAGCTGTGCGACCACGGTGTTGTCCGTGACTTCGTCGCCCACCTGAATGCGCATGCCGCCCAGTACGGTCGGATCGACCACCGAGTTGATGTGCACCTGACGTCCCACCTTGGCGGAGTAGACATCGATCAGTCGCTTGATCTGCTCTTCCTTCAGCGGGGCTGCGGTGGTCACGGTGATCATCGACTGGCCCATATGGCGGGAGAACTTTTTGATCAGCCACTGGATGGTTTCCAGATAGCGGCGGCGACGCAGGTTGCAGGTGGCGTGCTCGGCAAGCCTCATCGTGACCTTGTTCAGATTCTTATCTCCGAACAGCTCACGGAACAGCTTGACACGAACCTCGCTGGGGGCTTGGTCGTCGTAAAGCTTCGAGCGCACAACCGGCAAATTCAGCAAAGAGGAATGCAGTCGGGACAGCTCGATGGATACCTGCAACGTGGAGTCAGTGGCGTCGGCGTAGTACATCATGGCGTCCACACCGAAGTCCTCTACTGCATTGGCGATATCCCTGGCACGGCTCCAACGGCGGGAGACCAGATCAGTCATGATCTCTGTGGTCATCGGGTGGACCTGATCGCCGACCATCTCCTTGAACACGGCCACCTTATCGGCAGTCGGGCGGGATGGGTCGGTCAGTGCACGCTCCAGCTGAATGTTGTTGTCCAGCGCGCTGGTAATCGTGAACAGTTCGTTGCCGATCCGCCACGCGTCCTCATGGGTGTCGCGCAGTTTCGGGGCCAGCGAATCACGCGACTCGCGGTCTGCAATACGAGATGCCTCTCCTCGCATGGTCACCTCCCTTTCTGGTTACGAATGGTCACAGTCACTTCTTGGCGTCCAGATCGTCGATCATCGAATCGATCATCGAGGACTGCACGTCGTCGTCTTCCAGCTTGGCACCGAGGATCTTGCCGGCAAGCGCGGTGGCAAGAGCACCGACCTCGCCCTTGAGCGAGACGATGGCCTGCTGCTGCTGGGATTCGATCGAGCGCTGCGCGGAAGCGGTGATTTGAGCCGCATCGGACTCGGCACGAGAACGGGCGTCGGAGATGATGTGGGACGCCTCGGCACGGGCGTCGTCGCGAATCTTGGCGGCGTCCACACGGGCGGTGCTCAGCTGGGCCTCATATTTGGCCTTGGCTTCGTCCGCATCCTTCTTGGCCTGCTCCGCCTTGGCGATGTTGCCTTCAATCTTGGCGGCGCGCTCGTCGAAGATCGCATTGAACTTCGGCATGAAGAACTTGTAGAAGAACACAGCGACGATGACGAGGATGATCAGCGACCATACGATGTCATAGACCTCGGGAATGAACAGGTCAATCCCGCTTGCTGCTTGTGCCATCAAGCCCTCCTTTCAGTGATGGACATAATCGGTTTTCGTCTATTGACCTGTATTGATCAGATGATCAGGGCGGCGACGAAGCCGATCAGTGCCAGCACCTCGACCAGAGCCAGGCCGATGAACATGATGGTCTGAATCTTGCCGGACATCTCAGGCTGGCGGGCGGTGGATTCCATGGCCTTGCCGAAGAGGATGCCCAGACCGATGCCAGGGCCAAGAGTACCGATACCGTAACCGATGACGGACAGGTTGCCGGCGACCTCTGCGAGGGTGATGATATCCATTGTGTTTCCTTTCTAACGTACTTGGCGACGTTATAAATCTTATTTCGTTCGGTCCTGCCTATCTAGGCGAGGCCGGGTTCCGAAAGAGGGGGTTGAACCTCACTCCTCCGGGAAGCTTAGGTTGATGTACACGGTGGAAAGAATGGCGAAGACGTAAGCCTGCAGGAAGGCAACAAACGCCTCGAAGCACGTCATGGCGAAGCCACCGGCGAACCACAGCGCACCCACCGGGATGCCCTGCAGCTTGTTGGCCGCGTCAACCATCCAGTACTGCGCGAAGGCCAAGCAAGTGGCGACCATAAGGTGGCCAGACACCATGTTGGCGAACAGACGGATAGTCAGGGAAGCCGGGCGAATGATCAACAACTCAAGCAGGTTGATCGGGGCCAGCAGGAAATAGACCGGCCACGGCACACCAGGCGTGAACAGCTCGTGGCGCAGATAGTGACCGAGACCCTGCGAGCGGGCTGCGGTGACCCAGTACTGAATCAGGGTCCACAGAGCGAACACCAACGGCATGACCACCGTGGCAGTGGCAGCCATGTTCATACCAGGGATGATGCCGCACAGGTTGAAGACAAAGATCGTGAAGAAGATGGTGGTAATCATCGGCACGTAGCGCTTGCCACGAGCCTCACCCATCACGTCATAAACGACCTTGTCACGCACGAAGTCAAGACCGTACTCGACCACACCCTGCCAACGGCCGGGGATGAGCTTGGCATGTTTGGCGGTAATACCGAGCACCAGCAGCAATACGATGGTGGCCACGATGCGGATCAGGATAATACGGTTGATGGCAAACGGAGTGCCCTGGAACAGGATCTCCGGGGGTAGGAAGTCGTTGACTGAGGGCAGATGAGCGCCCTCGTTCGCCAACAGCAATCCTGCGCCGAACGAACCGACCATATTCACGCCTCCTGCTTCTTCAATGTCAGGTGTCAGTTTAAACCCACCGGGCGGGCGAATGTGACGGACTCGTTACTTTCGTCGTCTCGATGCGGAGTCTGCCGAGCGTGGACACGGAGTCAGCGCTGGGCATTCGACTCCGAATGACTGAAGAGTGATTATTTGCCTGTGTCTAGACAAAGTCAAGCCCACCTCGGCGCGTCTTTTCTCATCCCTACTGCCGTAAGGCTTTTCCCGACACTTCGCGAGTGTTGTTTGCTATTAGTCGCATCTCGCCGATGTGTAGGATTATGTTCATTCAATCGTCCATATCGTGAACAAATTACAGTCCACTGTGCGAACGATCAGCCCTCAATAACGCCGTAGCCGTCGTTGAGGAACGGCTTGAAATCATCCTCGCGCGGACCGCCGGGCTCATGGCGAATCGAGCGATCGGTGCCGAGCTTCTTTTCGGCACGCAGCCCCGGAACCTCGGTCAGGTCATACGGCGTGGTCTGGTACACCCAGTTCAACCAGTTGCGCCACAGCAGGTTCGCATGTGCCCGCCAGGCGAACAGCGGCTCCAGTTTCGGATCATCATGCGGGAAATAGTTCTGCGGAAACGGCACATTTGTCAGCCCCTTGGCCATATCGCGCTCATATTCTTCGGCAAGCGTGTATTTGCCGTATTCCCAGTGGCCGAGCGCAAACACCTCGGAGAAGTCGCGCGTGGCGATGAGCCCTGGCCCCGACTGCGGACCCCATGTCAGAATCTGCAGATTGCGGTTGGCACGCACCTCATCCTCATTCACGCCGGCCAGACGCGAGTGCGGCTGCAGTGCAATTTCGTCAAAACCGTTGGTCAGGAAGCAGTACTCATCCTGCAAATACTGGGGGAATACGCCGAAGATCTTTTCGGCGTAATCCACCTTATGGATGCCGTAACGCTCGTACAGCGCGCCCATGGCACCCCAGCACAGATACATGGTGGAGAACACGTGCGTGGACGCCCAGTCAAGAATCGTCTTGAACTCGTCCCAATAGTCCACGTCCTCGAATGGCATATGCTCCACGGGAGCACCGGTCACCACGAAGCCGTCGTAGTAGTTGTCGCGGAAGGCGTCGAGATTCTCGTAGAACTTGACCAGATGGTCGGCGGAGACATGCGTGGCCTCATGCGTGGAGGTCTTCATGAAGTCGATCTCGACCTGCAACGGCGATTTGGAGATCAGACGCAGCAATTGCGTCTCGGTTTCGATCTTCTTGGGCATGAGGTTCAGAATCACCAGTCTGAGCGGGCGGACGCGCTGACGCTCCGCCTCGGGCTTCTCGAGCGCAAAGATGCGCTCCGAGTCGAGAATGTCTCTGGCCGGAAGGCCACTGGGGATCTTGATAGGCATACCCTCTATTATGTCAATTTCTTGGATATCGCTCCCCGGCATTCCTATAACGGCCATTTATAGCGCGCTATTACTGTCTTTCTCGTTGGCCCCCTCTCCCGGAGAGGATTGCTGGAACCGATCGGCCGAGGAGAACATGCTCATAGCCATGATTCAGCACAACACGCCGAGTTGACTTCCTGAAAATTGCCCCTATTGTAGATAGAGCTGTCTAAAAGACAAGCCGACGCGGGGTGGAGCAGCTCGGTAGCTCGCTGGGCTCATAACCCAGAGGTCCATGGTTCAAATCCATGCCCCGCTACCAACGCCTCCGGTTTCACATGAAAGAAACCGGAGGCTTTTTCTATATCCTCAAGGCTCCATGCCACACGCCTGGTCATTTTCTGCGAAATCGAGGACCTATCCATGCCAAGCGCGTTGGCCAAATCTTTTTGCTTCACATCGCGCAGCGTCATGGCAATCTTCATATTGCGCGTGACTACATCCTGCAAACTAAGGGCTTCGGCCTGAGCATCGACCTTCGGGCTTATTGTTGTTGTCATATCACAATAGTTTAGCGAAACTCACAAAAAGAGAGAGCGCGACACGCCAAAAGAACTCAACTTAACCAACTCCGTGATTAAATGTGAGCGTGACAAACATTTTAGGAGATTCACCCACGATAGGTGAAAAGGTTAAACGACTGATGGGGTTAAATCGCTTGACGCAACAGACTGTGGCCGACACATTGGGATGTTCGCGCTCCTTGGTTTCCCTGAAATGCTCTGGGCGAATCAATTTCAGCGCTGACGAAATCAACCGTCTAGCCGACCTTCTGCATGTGAGTTCTGACGTTCTTCTCGGCCGAGAACCACTGGAGGTGGCGTGATGGCTGGCGTGGAGCGTGTGGCGGTGCATGTAAGCCGTCTGACGCATTGTCCCGAAGTGTTCTTCGTTGAGTTCTCGCGTGCCGGTTCGGTGGGGAACCTCGTTGTTCCCCTGGATCGTTCCGAGGCCGAGGCATTGCGCGACAGGCTGGCCGAGACTCTGGATGGCCGAATCGAGGAGGCCCCCGATGTTAGTTGATGGTTTTCGCGAGTTCCACAGGTTCCGTGCATCCGTCCCAGACGATGGTGAATCTGATGGGGTAATGGGCTTTGCCGTCTCCGTCTTCCACGTGTCCGTCAAAGAATGTGGTGCCGCCTTGCTGTCGCTCCTCGCGCAGTTTCGGCAGTTCAATGTTGAAGAAATGAATGTCGGACAGCGCCCATGGTTTGCTGTCGGTTCTTCCAAGATGGTTGTTCCATGTATTCGTGTAGGTTCCCTCGACCGCTTCGGCGAACACGGAGATGTTACGCGCAGGGCCTCCGATGTTGGTGAGGACGAAACTCGCCCCGCTTTCGTTGATATCAATTCTGAATTTTGGCGGCATGGGCGACTTGAGAGTCGCCGACGTTGTTGTGGGGAACATGGCGTCTATCTGCTCGTTGGATATCGGTTTGGTCTCTTCGTCGTCTGTATGGCGGACTTTACGCACGACATACCGAATGCCGGCGAACAGGCTAGGAACGCCGACGATTGCCAGGATCACTCCGAGGCCATTCCACCAATCTGCGGACAGCCATTCAAGAATTTCGTTCATGTCCATCAATCTATCCGTGCCGTTGGAGGTGTCTCATGCCGTATCTGAAGCCTGAATCATTGAAGGACACGTTTGACGTGTCGTTCGACTCCGGTGATGTTCGCGCGGCGGTGGTGCTGACCCGCCCGCAGTTGGAGCAGTTGCGCTCGTGCGTGACTGATTCGTTGGCTCGTGACGATGCGGTGCGGCGAAGACGCGGCGGCGAAGACGCGGCGGCGATCTGTGACGGCTTGCGCCGTCGATAACCGAATATGCCTTTGACCACGCCGACCGTCGGTTGCGTGCGAGGCGCGATAAAGCACCCGGCTGCGCCTTGCCCAGCGCATTACAAACACACCACGTGTGGCGTGGTGGTTGAAGCGTCCCTAGCGGGGAGGCGTGCGGGTTGCAGCTAAACGCATGTGTCGTGTTCCCAGGGACGAAAGCGGCACCATCGACCCCATGCGTGGGGTGGCACGTGCGTTGACCTTCGTCGCGGCCTTGCGCCGCTGACCAGATGCGACGGCCTTGGCTCCATGCCGAAATGCTTCACATGTGGGAACCCTTCGGGAAGAACAGGGAATCAGGAACCTTCTTGATTCTTGTTTTCCCACATTAGGGTTCCCCGCTCTAACCTTCCACCATCCGAAATCTACAGACGATTCATTCAGAGACTTATCCACTTATCCACAAACGAGATTGGGGGCAACATCATGGGCTATGCGGTTGATTACATTCCTACCAGCGAGCAGAAGCGCAGAAAGGTGAAGAAGAAGTACCGTCGAGAGCATGTGACCAGCAAGGCCATCAGGGCGAAGGACATGAAGAAGGCGGTGAAATGGAATCTACCCAGGCTTGAGTACGACACCACCGGAGCGGATACCGTGGATCGTTCCATCGCCATCAGGATTCTCCACTTGGATTGCATCAGCCGTGACACCGACCCGGACGGCGACCATGCCATGCAGCAGTTGGTGAGCGAGGGCATCGTGTCGAAGCCGAAGCGTGTGGGTGGCCGTCAGGTGTTCGGCCGCGCCGACCTGATCCAGTCGTTGAAGGCGTGGACTCGTTGATGGCGGGCAAGTATCTGACCACGGCTCAGGCGGCGGAATACTTGGGAGTGAGCAACCGCACGATGCGCAGGTGGCGAAGCCGCAACATCGGTCCCGCGTATGTTCGGTATTCAGACCGCACGTGCAGGTATCCGCTGGGAGGCTTGGAAAGGTTCAGGGCGGATCATGCCGCGCGTTGACCATCGTTTGAGGGTGCCGCCCGCGATAAGCGCGGAAGTGGTGGCACGGTATGGCAACGACTGTTGGCTGGACATGCCGGGATGCACGAAGGTGGGCGACACGTCCGACCATATCGTGCCCCACGTGTTCGGCGGTCCCACTATCGCCAAGAATCTACGGCGGGCGTGCAGGCATTGCAACGGCTTGCGTCGTGAACGCATACTATCCGGTTGGCCTAGCGTGATCCACGCGGTCATCGGTCCGCCATGCGCGGGCAAGACCACGTGGGCGTTGGAGCACATGCAGCCGGGCGACATCATCGTGGATTACGACCGGTTGGCGGACGCGCTCATGCCGGACATGCCGGACGATACGCCCGTGCCCGACGCGGTGCGTGACCTCGTGGCCGGGGCATGGCAGGGAGCCTATCGCAACGCGGTCACGCTGGCCAAACCCGTGAGCCTGTGGCTGGTCAAGGTCATGCCCGGCACACAGCGAAGCCCGCGCCTATTGGACGAATGGCTGGCGCTGGACTACGACATACACGTGTGTGATCCTGGCAAGCCCGTGGTGGTGGAGCGGCTGGAGGAACTGAAGGCCGGACGGCGTGAGCTGGCCAGCATGCGCCAGTGGTACAGGAGCGGCATCACCCAGGCAGGCATAGACTCAAGGCAGAAGGCGAGGCGCGCGAGGCTCGCGAGCCTTGGCCTACGCGATGGCGAACCAACCACGCCAGTCGTGGCCTCTTCGCCGCCGGTTCGGGCGCGGCCTCGCTGGTAGCCGCCCGTTTTTTAAGCCGCAATGCACCACCGATACCCCGCGCCCACCGTTTTCTTATCCCCACAAACCAAATAAAAAAAGCCCGAAAACAGGGACGGAACCCACGATTTCGGACTGATTCGTTAGCCAATTAGGGAATCTACAACAATTTTGGTTTGGAGGCAACAACATGGGTGAGTTCCATGGACTCGACGGCATGGAGGACGCCGGAATCGTCAAGGGGCCGCAGGAAAAAGCGACCGAGAAGTTCATCAACAGGTTCAGGGAAGGCAAGGCGGACAACGCCATGGCCGATTTCCTGTATTCGAGCATGCTGAGCATCGCGCGCAACATCGACGCGCAGAACAACCGTGGCCGCGAGATAAGCCGCAACATGACCTCCCTGCTCGGCTACATCCAACAGCTCGAAACCATCTACCCGTCCACACCTTCCCGGACTGACGACAGGCTGGAGGAACTCATGGCGGCGATGGCGAAATGAGCGTCAAACCCACCCCCAGCCTCAAACCACGCTACGCGACCCCGCGCAACCTTGCGCGTCCGACCGATGGCGGCAAGGAAGCCCGCATAGCCGAAGCGTTGGGCACTCCGTTCTTGCCATGGCAGCGCATGGTTTCCGACGTGTTCGGTGAGATAGACCCCGACACCGGCACCTACTATTACGACACTCTGGTGCTCACCGTACAACGGCAGGCCGGGAAAACCACGCGCGAGCGGGCGACCGAAACCCGCAACGCGTTGTGGGGGCCGAACCGTCGTGTGTGGTATCTGGCGCAGACCGGCAAGGACGCATCCCAGCAGTTCCGCGAGTACATCACCGGCTTCGACAAGTCTCCGCTGGCTCCGTTGGCCGCTTCCAAGCGCATGAGCAACGGCAGCATGTGCCTCACGTTGAAGAACGGCAGCACGATACAGCCGGGCGGCACGACCGACAGTGGCGGCCACGGCTTCCAGGGTGATTCGCTGACGTTGGATGAATGCTGGGCGCTGCCAGCCGACAAGGCCAAGGCGATCCTGGACGGTTTCCTTCCCACGACCACCACGCGTTTGAAGCTTACCGGCGTACGGCCACGGCTCACGTTCTGTTCGACCGAGGGCACGGCGGAATCCACGTTTTTCAATCCGAAGCTTGACGAGTTGCGGGCGATGATGGACGCGGGCGAACCCATGGGACGAACCTGCTTCTTCGATTTCGGTATACCGTTCGGCAGTGATCCCGAAGACTTGGACAACATTTGGGCGCATCATCCCGGTGCCGGGCATTTGTTCGACTACGACCAGTTGGCCGATTTCCGCCGTCAGTTCAGCCAGGACGCGGCGGGTTGGGCGCGTGCCTTCGGCAACTTGCGGGATTCGGGAATCATCGACCGTGCGATAGACCCGCAACTGTGGCAGTCCACCAGCGCCAACGCTATAGATCCGGCTGAGGCCACCGGGCGCGCGTGTTTCGGCGTGGCCGTGGCCATGGGAGGCATCGGCACCGCGATAGTCGCATGCATCGAGACCGAGGCCGTGCCCCTGTTGCAGGTCGTGGACGTGTTGCCGGGAACCGGCAGCGCGCCGGAACGATTGAGGGAATTGCAGGAACGCTACCACGCGCCCATCTGCATCGACATGCGGGGGCCGTCCGCGGCGTTGGCCGACCGGTTGCGTTTGAGCTTGGATGAATGGGGCATAGCCCGTTACGAGCTTGTGGATATGAGGGCGGCTGACGCGGTGACCGCGCCGCAGGCGTTCATGAGCGCGTTGGATCAGCACGCGGTGAATCACGCGCCCGATTCGGACATGGATCGTGAGGCGGGTTTGGCCGGTAAGCGCATGAGTGGTGACGCTTGGCTGTGGAACAGGGCTGAGGGCGTGAACGCGCCGACCATCGAGGCCGCGACGCTCGCCCTGTGGGGATTGACGCACATGCCCGACGACACACCGCCCGGAGTGTACTAAAACGTGGCCGACGTGTCCGCTTATGGCCGCTATGGCCGCTTATGGCCGATATTTTTTGGCGTGGCGCTGCCATGCCGCGCATCATGTCCGGCATGAGCATACGAGAGATGATGGCGAACATGTGGGGCGCGGTGAAGCGTTCCGCCAATCGCGTGTCAAGCGTGGCGACCGCGCCGTTCCGCCGTCCGGCCGGGCGTGACCCGTTGAACATGTCGGTCGTGTTCCGAGGCGTGCAGATATTGCAGACCGCAGTCAGCGGCTTGCCCGTGCGCCAGTTGCGGCATGGCATGGCCGTGGAACCCGCGCGGATCGTGGAACGCCCGGACCCCGACACGTGGCGGGCGGACTTCATCAGCGAAACCGTCATGGGCTTGGCGTTGAACGGCAACGCGTTCTGGCTGAGGTTGAAGGGCGTGGACGGCTCAACCATCGGCTTGCGGAATATGCCGCCAGCGTTGGTGAGCGTTTCCGACGCTCGCGGCGACATCGCCAACCCCGACAAGCGCTATTGGTACATGGGGCGCGAATACACGTCAAACGACATCATTCATCTCAGATTCTTGAAGGTGCCGGGACGGTTGCGCGGCATGGGGCCCATCGAGGCGGCGCGCGAGGAGATCGAGGGAGCCATCGACGCGCGCGATTACAAATCAAGGTATTTTTCCGAGGGCACGCATCCCACGGGCATCATCAGCACCGCGAAGCCGTTGAACGACGAAGTGGCCGAGAAGGTCAAGGAAAGTTTCAAGCGCAACGTCGATGACGTGAAGGTGCTCACCGGCGACCTGAAATACACCCAGCTGGCGCTGAGTCCCAAGGACATGCAGTTTCTGGAGACGCAGCAGTTCGACACCACGCAGATAGCCCGCCTGTTGGGCATCCCCGCTTCGCTCATGCTCGCGGCGGTGGAAGGCTCGAACCTCACCTACAGCAATATCGAACAGGAATGGATACAGTTCGCGGACTTCACTCTTGAAGCCTACGCGCAGCCCATCGAACTCGCGTTGGGTGAGGTGCTGCCGCGCGGCACCAGCGTGGAACTCGACTGGGACAGCATGCGCCGAAGCGACACGAAGACCAAGGCCGAAACCTACCAGATCCTCATCGCGTGCAACGTGCTCACCGTAGATGAGGCGCGCGCCATGGAAGGCAGGCCACCACTACCCGCCGCACCAACCCCGCAACCATCGAACGACTTGGAGGAAACCGAATGAACGAACGCAAGGAAATCGCCTACCGCGGCCTGAAACTCCGCAAAGCATCAGATGGTGACGGGCGCAGCATCGAGGGCGTGGCCGTCCCGTTCGGTGACATCTACAACGACCCGTGGGACGGGGCGGAAACGTTCGACCGTGACACCGTTTTCGAGAACGCCGACACGGCCAAGCTCTGCTACCAGCACGCCGAACTCATCGGCGCGATCACATCGGCCGAGAACCGTGACGACGGCCTGCACATCACCGCCCGCATCGCCGACACCCAACTGGGGCGCGATGCCGTGGCGTTGATGGACGAAGGCGCTTTGGACTCGTTGAGCGTCGGCTTCATCCCGTTGGAGGACGAACGCGACGAGAACAACGTGACCCACCGCCGCCGCGTGCGCCTCATGGAAGTGAGTTTGGTGAGCTGGCCCGCATACCAGAACGCCAAGGTCGAAAACCATCGCAACCTTGATACCGAGAACAACCAGGAAAGGAACCACATGGAAAACGAAACCATCGAAAAGGTGCGCGCGGAACAGGCCGAACAGGCCGACACGTTGCGCAGCATCCAGGCGAGCCTAGCCACGATGAACAACCGTGGCAGCTCGAACCCGGCAGCCTCTTACCGTTCCTACGGGCATCTGCTCAAGCAGCTCGCCAAGGGCGACGAACAGGCGCGCAACGACTACGAGCAGATCAGCAAGCGCGACTACACGGGCGGCGTGCTCGCCGACAGTAAACCGCAGCCGGTATGGATCAGCAACACGCTTCGCATCCTCGAACAGCGCCGCCGCATCACCAACCTCGTGTCCCACGCCGCGCTGCCGTCCGAAGGCGAGACATTGAGCTACCCAATCGTCACCGAGGACACCACCACCGTAGACAAGCAGGCCAAGGAAGGCGACTACCTCCCCTATGGCGAAATCAAGATCGGGGCACGAACCGCGACCATCGAAACCTACGGCGGCTACACGTCCCTGAGCCGCCAGGCCATCGAACGCGCCAGCGTGCCCTACTTGGACAAGACCCTTGAGGCGTTGGTCAAGGCCTACGCGCGCAACACCGAAGCCGCCACACGCATCGCCCTGTACGGTGCCATCGGAGACGTGGCCGAATCCGACAAGATCGACGCGGGCAAGGAATTGACGGCCATGACCCCCAACGACTGGCTGGACATCATCATCGACGCCCGCCTTGAGGTTGAAGACCGCAACACATCATTGGACTATCTCGGCGTGTCCGGGGACGTGTTCAAGGCCATCGCCCACCTGAGCGACGACGGCGACCGTTTCATGGACATCAGCGGCGGCGGCATCGACCGTATCGGCAGCATCGACACGACCGACATCACCGGTTCCCTGTTGCGCGTGCCAGTGGTGCTCATGCCCGGCTCGGCCGAAGGAACCGCCGCGTTCCTCGACAAGAGCGCGGTGACCGTGTGGGAGAACGGCAACAGCCCGTTCCAGCTCCAGGACGACAACGTGCTCAACCTCACCAAGGACTTCAGCGTGTACGGCTACGCCGCGTTCGGCGTGACCTTGCCCGAAGGCATTCTGCCAATCAAGTTCGCCACCGCATCCAAATGACAGAAAGGAAACGCAACACCATGGCATGGAACACTCCACTACCCAACATTCCAGAAGACAACTATGGGCCCGCGTTCGAGCCGTCCATTATCGCCGCGATCAAGGAACTCCGCGACGCCATCGACAGACAGGCCGCACCGGCCGCGCCCACCGTTGACACGCTCGGCGGTGCCACCGACATCGGTAAGAACATTCTCAAGGCGCGTGACGCGGCGGCGGTGCGCACATTGCTGAACGTGGCCGAGAAGCCGGCGGCCTGATGGCAGACGACCCGCTGCTTGACGAACTCGCAAGGCAGGCCGGAACGCTCGACACCGACGACCGGCCCGCCTTGGCCGCACGCCTCCGCGCGGCGCGCGCCTACCTCTCCCCGCACGTTGATGGCTACGGCATCCCGAAGGACGTGGTGGACGACTGCACGCTGTCGGTGGCGTTGGACCTATGGCAGGCCAAGGACGCTCGAAACGGCATCGTGGGAATCAGCGACGGCGTGGAACCGTTCAGAATCCCCACCGACCCGTTGCGCACCGCTTGGCCGAAGCTCAGGGCGGCGGGCTTGCCCGCAGGATTGGGCATCGCATGAGCCGAGTGGACGAACTCACCGAACAGCTCACGGAACGCATCGCCGAAGCCGGCCACGGGCTCATCCTCCAGGTCACCACAGACCCGTCGTTGGTCAAACCATCGCCTGGCAAGGTCAGCGTGGTCGTCATGCCGCCCGACATCGCGTGGGACGGCTGGGAGCTTGAGCCAAACGTGACGTTCAAGCTGTTGGCCGTGGCGGGAACGGCGAACACGAACACGCGCGGCTACGACCTGATCCTTGAGGCCTTGGACATCCTGCACCAGTCGGACGTGAACATGGCCACGGCCACTCCGGTCGGCTTCGACCTCGCGGGGGCGGGAACGCTCGCCGCATACGAAATCACACTCAACCCCATGTAATCGAAAGGACACAATCATGGCGGCAATCAGAACATTGGGACCGGGCAAGCTCACCATCACCGACACGGGTAAGGGGCGCGATTTCAGCGCGCAGGTCACCAAGGTGCAATTGGTCGCGTCGAACAACACCGACGACCCTATCAATTTCCTCGACGGTTCACAGGACACCAGTACAAGCACCGATTGGACTCTTGAGGGCACCATCGTGGACGACTTCGACGCCGACAACCTCAGCGCGTGGTGCTTCGACCATGCGGGCGAGCAGATGCCGTTCGAGTGGGTGCCGAACGACAAGGGCAAGATCAAGTGGATGGGCAACGTGAACGTGAGCGCCGTGAGCATCGGTGGCGACGTGAAAAGCAAGAACACCAACGATTTCAGTTTCCCCGTCACCAACCTCAAACACGTGTCCTACAGCGGAACCGCCTCCTCGCAAGAAGGAAACTAGCATGGCCGCGACAGCCGCCTACGTGGTGGGTCAGAAACGGTTCGTGTCCACCATGCGCAAGGCGGGCGCGGACATGAAGGAACTCAAGGAAGTCAACCGGCAGGCCGCGAACATCGCATTGCCAGCGGTGCGCAATCTCGCGCCGCGCGGCAAGAACGGCAGGTTGGCTTCCTCCATCCGCGTCGGGGCGACCCAGAAGGCCGGTGTCATCCGCGCGGGACGCAAAAGCGTGCCCTATGCGGGCGTCATCAACTACGGGTGGCCAGCCCGGCGCATCAAGCCGCGCCTGTTCGTCAACAACGGCGTGGCCTCGACGGAAGGCGCGTGGCAGCGCGTCTACAGGCAATTCATCGATAAGACACTCAACGAAGTCAAGGGAGCCTAGATCATGCAGATCGTGAAAGTCATCTACGCGGACGGACGCACCGAGGAAACGCGACTCACGCCGCGCGCCCTGTGCCAGGCCGAGGAACACGCCCAGATCAACAACTGGGCAGCGGGCGACGCCAGCCGAATCCGCCAGTCCTACTATCTCGCGTTCATCGCCATGCGCAACGCCGGTCACACCACGCTCGGCTTCGACGAGTGGATGGACACCGTGGAAGACATCGCGCTCGAGCAGAAAGACCAGGAACCAGCAAACCCTACTCTCTGACCGCGTGGCCTGACGACTCGCTAGGCCGTCTCTCTTGCCTGCTGTCCCGCTATTTCGGCGGCACCCCGTGGGAGTGGCGGGAGAAGGCAAGCGAATTGGATTGGGCGACGGCGGTGGAGATATTGCAGGACGAAGCCGAACGAATGGAGGAAACCGATGGCGCATAGCGCGATCATGTCGGTGCGCATCACCGGCAACAGCGACGACGCGGTGAAGGCGTTCCAGAAGGCCACCAGCAAGGCGGCGGCGTTCGGCAGCTTCATGGGCGGTGCGGCGTTGAAGGGCGTGACCGCGTTGTGGGACAAGCTCAAGGACTTCGGCGGCGCTGTCATCGACATGAGCGACAGCACCGACAAGTTCGTGCAGACCATGAACTTCGCGGGCATCGACACGTCGAACGTGGAGAAGGCGTCACAGGCGGCGCGCGACTACGCCGACCGCACCGTGTACGACCTATCAACGATACAGAACACCACCGCCCAGTTGGCCGCGAACGGCATCAGCGACTACACCGGTTTGACCGAGGCGGCGGGCAACCTGAACGCCGTGGCGGGCGGCAACGCCGACACGTTCAAAAGCGTGGCGATGATGCTCACCCAGACGGCGGGCGCGGGCAAGCTCACGACCGAGAATTGGAACCAGTTGGCCGACGCCATGGCCAAGGGCGAAATCACCGCCGACGAGTTCAACAAGGCCATCATGGACTTGGGCATGAGCGACGTCGCCAAGGAAGCCGCATCGAGCACGAAGACCATGGAAGGCGCGTTGGGCAATCTGGAAGCCGCCATAACAGGCGGACTCACAGACGCGTTCAACCTGTTCAAACCCACGGTGACCGGAGCGCTCACCGAAGCCGCCGACAGCGTGAGCGACTTCGCCGCGAAAGCCACCGGAGGATTGAAGCAGTTCACCGACTCCATAAGCAAGACCGGCGCGTTCCAATCCCTCACGGACACCGTGAAGGCCGTGGGCGGCGCGCTCGGCTCGATGGGTCAGGCGTTCTCCGACATCGCCACCACGATAGCGCCCGGACTGCAAGGATTGTCCGACGCGGGAAGCATCGGCACCCAGTTGGGCGACGCGTTCAACAGCGCTGCCGGTATCATCCAGGCGGTGGCCGACAAGCTCACCCAGTTCGGTGATTGGGTCAGCGCGAACGCCGAACCCATCGCGGGCGCGCTGGTGGCCATCGGCGGCGGACTCGCCGCGTTCAAGGTGGCCAGCGCCATCAGCGCCGTGGTGGCCGCGTTGCAGGGCTTCAGCATCGCCGCTGCCGCCGCCGAAGTGGCGCAATGGGCGTTGAACGTCGCCATGAACGCGAACCCAATCATGATCGTGGTCACCGCCATAGGCGCGTTGGTGGCCGCGCTGGCGTGGTTCTTCACCCAAACCGAAACCGGCCGCAACATCTGGAGCCAGTTCACCGCGTTCATGGGCGGATGCGTGAACAACATAATCGGTTTCTTCCAAGCGTTGCCCGGCAGAATCGGCGCGTTCTTCCAGAACGCGGCACAAGGCGCGCAGAACGCATGGAACGGCGTCGTCGGCTTCTTCTCCAGCATCCCAGGCCGTATCCTCTCCGCATTGGGCAACGTGGGCGGCCTGCTCGTGAACGCCGGCAAAAGCATCATCGACGGTTTCCTCCGGGGACTGAAAAGCGCATGGGACGGCGTGACCGGTTTCGTGGGAGGCATAGCCGACTGGATCACCTCGCACAAGGGGCCGATCAGCTACGACCGTCGCCTGCTGATCCCGCACGGCAAAGCCATCATGGCGGGCTTCGCCCAGGGACTTGAAACAGGTTTCCAAGGCAAGGTGAGAACCGCCATCGCATCCGTCAACACCAGCCTAGCGTCAACGAGCATGTCCGCCATGCTCAACGGAACACGGGCGGGCTTGGCGGGCACGACCGTGGTCAACAACTACGAGGTTCACATCGACGGCACCGTGGTGGACCCGGACGGCACCGCCAAGGCCATCCGCAAACTCCTAGCCGATTACGAGGGGGTGCGACGCTGATGGCACAACAACCATTCATGTACTTGGACACCGGCGACGGGTGGAAGCCGGTCAACGACCATCGGCAGGACATCGCCGCGTTGGATGATTTCACGATCACGTGGGGAGCCGACGAACCCGTGAGCCAACCCGATCCGGCGGTGCTCACGTTCGACCTGATCGACCGGGCTGGCGACTTGGCCGGCAAGGCCGTCACATTGTCGGGCTCGCGCGTGCTGGTGCAACTCAGCGCGGAACCCACGTGGGACATGCTGCCCGACAGCATGGGCGCATGGGAGCGGATACGCGGCACCATCGCCCAACTGCACCAGCAATACGTGCCCACGGCACCGGAGGCTCCGGGCGAGAACGTGCCCACCCTGTTCATCGGCACGATAGGCCATGGCGGCACCGTCACCGACTTGGGCAACAGGTGGCGCATCCATTTGACCGCCACAAGCCTGATGGTCATGTGGAAACGCCTGCAATCACAAGGCCCCACCAGTGGTGAGGCGAAGCACGCGGGACGCCATTGGGTCGGCACCCCGGCCGCGCGGTTGGCGGAACTCAACAAGCGCGCCCAACAGGCGGGCGCTCCCATAGCCGAACCCCAATCGTTGCAATTGCCCCCGGCAGTCGCCACGTACAAGACCGACGATTACCCGTCGCAACTTGACTTGTTGTCGCGCATGTACGCGCACGTCATGCCCGCGCCCGCATGGTACGAGCATTACAAGGGTGAAACCATCACCCTCCGCCCGCTGTCGTTGGCCGGATCGGTGCAGGTGCATGTGGGCGTGGATGGCATGCCGTACGTGCTCGTGGACGGCCAACACCGTGACACGTTGCCAGCGAATCTCGTGGCCGGCGATTTGGAACTGTCCATCATGGAGCCGGTCACGCAGGCCGTGGCCAAAACCAAACGCGCGAAGAACAACGACGGCGTGGTGGAATACGACGACATGGAAACCGTCTACACGGATTTGAGCCGTCTGCCCACACGGCTCACTGACACGCAGAAAAGCGTCACGGCCGATTCGGACGCCGTGGCCGGCGACGACTCCGGTGGTTTGCACACGGGCGGCACGTTCGTCCCGTCCGACGCGCAACGGCAGGCGGCGGCGTCGTGGATCGTCACGCACGACACCCGGCTGCGCAACGAGTCCATTAAGTTCATTGGAACGAACCTAGATCCGGTGTCGTTCCCGCACCTGTTCCGTCCCGAACCCTCCGGTCCCGTGCTTATCACCGGCATACGTTTGAGCACGTTGACCGGCATGGACGGGCGACCGGCGTTCTCCGGTGCGTTCACGACCATCGGCGGGCGTATCACGTTCACCCACAGGCGGGGCATGACCCATGAAGCGACCATGTACCCGCTCGACTCCACAGCGAACACCGGCATGCGCTGGCAGGACTTCACGGACTGGCCGGCCACCTTCGCGCAATGCGTGTTCACGTTCGCGGAATTGACAGGGTTCACAGTTTTCGACAAACCGACAAGCACGACCGGCATCGACCGGCCGAACTGGGAAGGAAACCAAGAATGAAAAACACACCCATCTACGGCATCAGCTACATAGAAGGCGGCGACCTAGTATCGAACGCGGCCGCCGGTTTCCGTAAGGCGGCGGAAACCACGGAAGCCGCGTTGAAACTGGTGGACCAGCGTTCGACCATCGCGGGCGTGAAGCCCGCCATAGCGGGCACGCTCGCCACGCTCGCCGCGATGAGAGGCGCCATCGGCCAAACCGGCTACGTGACCTCAGACGGCAATAACAACGGGCCTTACTGTTGGAACGGTTCGGCATGGGTGAAATACGCGCAGAACACGCAAATCGACTCATTGCAATCGCAGATCGCCGCGATAACGCAGGGTTATGAGTTCGGCGTGGCCGACGTAAGCACCGATCAAAACGGTGTGGCCACCGTCGATTGGGTCCGACACTCCACGTCTCCTCAGGTAATGCTGGTGATGCTGGCGAGAACGTCGTCCGATGAGCTCAACCGATTCCTGAGCCCAATGGTGTACGAGCTGACCAATAATGGCGCTCAGGTCAGGTTCCGCAGGAACGATAGCAACGCCTGGGCCGCCAATCAGCCGACGAAGTTCTACTGGCTCGCCCTCTGGAAGTAGGTCACCAGATGGCTAGGTAAGAGAACGTGAGCGGCCAGGACTCGGCCCAGTTGTGCGTGTCCAGACGCCAGAAACGCACTTGGAACTCGGTGGCGGCGATATCCCACACTATCGGGTTGAAGATTCTGGCTCTGTCGTCGCCGTCTTGGGACTCTCTGACGCGGGTTACGAGCACGGCCTTGGGTTTGGTCTTGTGCTTGGCGAACTGGACCGAGGCCGCACCCAACTGTGTTGTCTGGAGGGTGACGGTGCCGGCCTCATAACCCTGCGTTATCCCGTCTCATTTGAAAGGAAACATGGTGGATTTCATCACCGCGATAGCCGGCGCGTGCGGCGTCGCGTTCGGTGCGGCCGTGCAGGCCGTTGTGGCGTGGTTCAACAACAAGGCCACGCATGAGGAAAACAGCGCCGACATGCTCCGCGAAGCGCAAACAGAACTCAAGGACACCATGGCCGACATGAATCTGTTGTGGGAGCATAACCGCGCGCTCATCGACCACATATACAGGGGCGCGCCACCACCCCCGCCGAACCCGCCCGAAGGCTTGTTCAAACACGACAACTAAAAGGACACAACAATGGCATTGAACATCAGACAGGTGCCCAGCCCGAACCATTACAACGGGCGCAACGGGTATCGGGTGACTCACATCACCCTGCACATCATGGTCGGCCGTCTCTCCGGCACAGACGCCGTTTTTCAGCGGCCGAGTTCGCAGGCTTCGGCCCATTACGGCATCGGCGGCACGGGTGAGATTCACCAGTACGTGAGCGAGGCCAACGGCTCATATTCCGACGCGAATTTTTCGAGCAACAACAGCACTATCAGCATCGAGCATGAAGGCGGTATGGCCGGTGTGCCCATGACCGACGCATGCGTGGAGGCGTCCGCACAGTTGTGCGCGGACATTAGCCGCCGTTACGGGCTCGGCAAGCTCTGGCACGACGGGTTGAACGGCAACGTGTGGCTGCACCGCGAGATACCCGGCACGGACCATTACGGATGCCCCGACCGAGCACCGAACGGTCTGCCCGTCCAGCGGATCATCGACCGCGCCAACCAATTGTTAACCAATCCATCTAGTCAAGGAGAAACAGAAATGAGCACAGCACTGGTTATCTGGGACGACGACAGCGGCGTGGGCTACTACTGGAGCCCCGAAACCGGCCGCGTCGGCCTATCACACCCGGACCAGGTCGTGGTGTTGAAGAACGCCGGCGTGAAAGAGATTCACAGCAGCAATAAAGCCCCGTGGGCGGCGCGCGCCGATCAAATCAGCCAACTCGTGCAGGCCAAGACGACCGCGTACGAGAAGGCTCAGACGGCCGCATTGGAGGCCATGGCCAAGAGCATCGGCGCGGACCCGAACACCATCGCCGACACCGTGCGCAAGGCCGTGGAAAGCAAGTTGGCCACGCTCGACATCCAGATCACCACCAAGGACAAGGGGACGGGCAAATGAGCGACCCCGTGAACACTCCGGGAGTGGCCGACCACAAGGCCACCGGCAGCACGGACGCAGAGAAGGGCTACACACCCGTGTTCAACAACACCGTGCGCACCATCGCGTATGTGGCCGGTCTCATCGCCGTAGCGGTCGGTTTCGGTTTCACCCAGTTCGGTGACCCGACCGTGGGTGATTACATCACCACCGTGGGCGGTCTTATCGCTGGTGGTTTCGGCGTGGCATACAATCCGCTGCGCATGGCCGGAAAGTAGCCCAATCATGACGATGGTGCACATACGATTACGCGCCCCGACCAACGGCGGCACCCGTGCCGGCGTCGGCATGGTCGTGTTCCAACCATCCGCCCGTCATACCGACGACGCAAGTGTGGTGTTGCCCGACACGTTCACCGTGGTACTGGACGAAGAAGGCGAAGCCACCGTGGACATCCAGCCCACCGGTCCCAACTGGTGTTGGAAAACCGACGAGCAAGTGCCCTACGGGTCTATTCGTTGGTTCACCGTGCCCGACACGGCCGGCACGCTGGAATACGCGGACCTTACGGACGTGGACCCGCGCACGTTCAAACCGGGACACAACCTCACCGCATGGCAGGCCGTCACCGGCGACATCAAAACCATGATCGACAGCATGCCCCGGTTCCTCACCGGGCACGGCTCCCCGACCATCGACGGCAAGCCGGGTGACATCTACCTCGACTTGGACACCATGGACCTCTACACCAACAACCAAGAAAGGAACTAACCATGACATTCGGAAAAATCGGCAGCCTACGCGGCGAACAGGGACCACAGGGCCCACGCGGACCCGAGGGACCGCAGGGACCGCAGGGCGACAGGGGCGATCCGGGCCCTGCCGGAGCCAGGGGCGAAACCGGCGCGCCCGGCCCCGCGGGTCCGAAGGGTCCGGCGGGTCCGGGCATCGTGTTCACCGATGGTGCTCCCACCGGCAGCGGCGTGGCCGGCGCGATGTACGTGGACAAAACCACGTTCGACGTGTACGTGTGGAGAGCCGACTAATGGCCTACGACCGCATCGGCAATCTGAAAGGCAGCACGCCCGATGACACCAAGCTCCGCGCGTTGATTCTCGCGGTGTTGAAGACCGTCACATGGGCGCAACTGTCAGGCTGAGAGCAGCACGGCGGCCATGCCCGCGCGCAGCCGTTCGTCTGGCATTGCCACGTACACCTGTGTCGTTTCCACGCTCGCGTGACCGAGCAGCTTGGACACCAGCAGCAGGTCGTGCGTGGCTTGCCACGTGGCGGTAGCATACCGATGGCGCAGGCTGTGCGCGGTCCATCCGTCACCGAGCAGGCTCGACAGTCTGTCGCCTATGTAGCTTTCCTCGACGTGCCCGCCGAACCGGCCGGGGAACACGTACCCATCGCACGCGCTTATCAGGTCGGCCAAGTCGTCGGGTAACGGCACTATGCGCTGTTTGTCGCCCTTGCCGTTGATTACCAGCGACCGGCCAACGAGATCGTCAACCACGTCGCCGCTGGACACCCGGCCTATCTCACCACGCCTTAAACCGCACTCGGCACCGAGCCGTAGCATGATTCTCTCGGACTCGCTGGCACGCCCCAACGCGGCCAATATCACCTTGTCCGGGCACGGGCGCGGATGAGGTCTAGGACGTTTGACTTTCGGCAGTTCCATGCTTGGGTCATCATTGCGCCGGCCGGTCTGCCGCATCCATGCGAAGAAGCTCGACACCGTGTTGCGGTACGCTTTGCGCGTTTCCGGTTTCCAGGATTGCGAGGCGAACCACTGTGTCATCATCTCGCAGGTGACCTCATACGGCGAGACACCCAGACATACGGCCGTGTATGTCATTTTTCGCCGTCTGGTCAATAGTGTTTGCTCGCTGCGGCCACCGGCCTTCAGTGCCGCGAGCCATCCGGTCAATTCCTCACGCCATAACGGGGGCGCTACCCATTTTTTCGTCATGACACATCATGTGTCACGCCGCTAAACTTAGAATAAGCCGGGGCATGGATTTGAACCTTGGACCTCTG